>ERZ857998.565-NODE-565-length-50748-cov-43.593297_pt1 | contig 50748 bp, 51 predicted proteins | sample MGYA00519954_ERZ857998 | MGnify/ENA primary metagenome ERZ857998 (study PRJEB31778, sample SAMEA3449424) | human gut metagenome | biome: human gut; feature: human-associated habitat; material: faeces | place: United Kingdom | collected 2010/2012 ...
TTTATTCCTTAACTTTGATTAACTCTATTTTTTCATACGAAACTTTACACTATCCTATATTAAAAAATTTTATTAATAAAGAGTCTATTTTATTTACTACAACATGACCATATTTTGTTAAAGTAAAAACTTGCCATAGTATCCCTACATAAATACAAGAAGAATAAACTAGCATCAAATTCATATCTTTAATATAATAAATAATTACGTTAATAAATACTAAGAGCATATAAATAGATAATATAATAATAGATCCTCTTTTTAATCTTTTTATTTTTCCCCTTTTTTTTATTGGTTTATTAGGACTGTCTACTGGTGCTAATTTATATATAATTTTGAATGAAATTATATATAATAAAATTCCACATATAACCACATAATTTTTGTTTAAATAGATATTATTAAGTATATATGCTGGAATAACAGACATTAATGTTCCAGATATTATACAATTAACTGAAGTATTTGCATGAGCCCCTCCAGAAAATTTTCTTAAAATAGCTCCTGAAAAAGATACTATTAACGCTTCTATCATTACATTAAATATAAATCCAACTATTGCTACTAATAATATGGAAATTACCATTTGAAAAAAAGCAAATATACCATATTCAATAATACTTCTTTTATCTTCATCTAAGTTTAATTCTCTTTTTAGATTATTAGATATATTTTTACTTAATACTTCCAAATTCATTAATCTCATAACTTCTTTCTTTTTTATTAATTATAAAAACTATATATATAATAATTGCAGTAATAATTAATGATGGAAACCCTAAAATAATTTTACAAACTGGATTTAATGATAATACTTCTAAATCAATATTCATTAAATTAAGTATAAAAACATTTATTAATTCTGAAATTAATTGTAATAAATATATAAGGATAATACTTTTTACTCCTTTTATAACATCTATTTTATTATAAGAAACTATTATTAATAGGAGAATTAACAATGATAAAATCATATGTACACCATAACTTATAGGTAATAATCTAACTATATATATAATTAAAGAAAATATTATACTAGTGATTAAATACTTCTTCTTATCTATCTCTGTCTTAGAGAAAATATAAATTGCAAATACAACTAAAAATCCTTCTGGCAATCCTCTTAATAAAAATTCTATTGGTCTTAATTCTAACATCTTATGTCTCCTTTTATTAATTATTTTAAATTGTTTTCATTTGTTAAATTTATTTTTTTTACTGTATTATAAATAATAATAAATACAAAACATCTTATAAATATATCACCTAAACTAAGTACACTATATCCAATATCGAATATATCTGTTAAAAACTTTAATTTAGTTGAAGAATTACCTAATATATGTATATCTTTAACTTTTGAAAAGGAATCAACTTTTGCATACCCAGTTAAATATGAAAGACTTGGAAATACAGGCATATATCCATTATTTGCAGAAATAGCTATGTTATTTAATACTCCTCCAACTAAAACAAATATTGAGCCTATTATAGCTGAAATATATTGCCTATAAGTAAATACCAGTGGTAAATATGATAATAAATACAAAGTTTTAAATATTGATGCAAACTTAATTAAACTATAATTTTCACTAAAAATATTAGCTTGTACAATTAAATAAACCACCTCCATAAAGATAACTGGATATATAGCCCAGGTTTTAAATAATGGCTTAATTTTTAACCTCTTTATTTTACAAAATATTAATGAAATAATTATTGTCTCCAACATGGTAAGCGTTTCCTTTTACTTTATTCTAATTAAATATTAATAGTATACATACATGATTTTTATTATATTTATTTTATATGATAATTATACTATCACCTGTTATTCTTTACCATAACTATTTTTGTTTTTCGCTAAATAAATATATTTTTTAAATCAAAAAATAAAAATAGGAGAATAATTCCCCTATTTTTATAAATAATATCACTTTTTGTAATTAACATGTAAAATACTATGAGCTATTTCACTATTAGGTTTAATAAGATATTCATCGTATAGTTCTTTTATCATAGGATTTTCATGAGATTTTCTAATTGTTTTTTCCCTATCCTCTATATAAATAGAATCCATTCTACTTTTTAACACTTCCCTATTTGATTTTATATAAGGTTGTCCTCCACCATTTATACAGCCACCTAGACAAGCCATAACTTCAATAAATTGATATTTTGACTTTCCAGATTTTAAATCATCCATAACCTTCTTAGCATTTCCTAGGGAGCTAACTACAGCTATATTTATTTCTTTACCATTAATCTCTATCTTAGCTTCCTTAATACCTTCTAAGCCTCTTACATCTTCAAAGTCAACCTTTTCTAAAGTATTTCCTGTAATCCATTCATAAGAAGTTCTTAAAGCAGCTTCCATAACTCCACCACTTGCTCCAAATATGGCTCCTGCTCCACTTGATTCTCCTAATGGATTATCAAAATCACTATCTTCTAGATTAACTATATCTATTCCTGCTTCTCTTATTAACTTAGCAAGTTCCCTTGTAGTTATTACTATATCTACATCTTTTATTTTATCTTCACTTTTCATTTCTTCTCTATTAGCTTCTTGCTTTTTAGATATACATGGCATAATTGATACAACTTTTATATTATCTTTATTAAGTCCTAATTTATTTGGTAGATAATTTTTGGCAATAGCTCCAAACATTTGTTGTGGTGATTTACAACTTGAAATAAGCTCTATTTTGTCAGCATAATTATTTTCAGCAAATTTTATCCACGCTGGACAACAACTAGTAATAAGAGGTAAATTTTTACCGCATTCAAATCTTTCTAAAAATTCATTTGCTTCTTCCATTATAGTTAAATCAGCAGCAAAATTAGTATCGAATACTAAATTAAAGCCTAATAATTTTAATGAAGCTACTATTTTACCTATGGATAATTTTCCTGAATCCATTCCAAATTCTTCTGCTAAAGCATATCTTACCGCTGGAGCTATTTGGGTAATGACATATTTATTTCCATCTAATAATTCCCAAACCTTTTTGTAATTCATCTTTTCTCTTAATGCACCTGTAGGACAAACAGCTATGCATTGACCACAATAAGTACAATTACTATTTACTATACTTTCATTACAAAATGTTGAAATATTACTTTTAAAACCTCTATCTGCTACTGTTATAGCATTTACCTTTTGCAAATCATTACATGCTGTTACACACCTTCTACACAATATACACTTTTCTCTATCTCTTACAAAGCCCTCAGAAATATCTAAATCAAATATATTTCTTTCCCCTTCATAAGAATTTTCATGTATACCTAGTTCTGCTGCTAAATTTTGCAACTCACAAATGTTATTTTTTTCACATTTCAAACAATCCATAGGATGATCTGATAGTAAAAGTTCAGTTATAATTCTCCTTGCTCTAATAGCCTTTAATGAATTAGTCTTTATAGACATTCCTTCCCCTACTTCTGTAGCACAGGATGGTACTAATCCATCTTTACCTTCTATTTCAACAACACATACTCTGCAAGTTCCCTTACAATTTCTTGTTTTTCCATCTACCATATACATATGGCATAATGTTGGTAAGTGTATATTAATCTTTTTTGCTGCATCTAAAATACTTGTACCCTTTTCTACCTCTATATTAATACCATTTATCTTTGCATTAACCATTAATTATCCCCTCCTAAGCTAGTCTTAATTATGGCTTTTGTAGGACATGCTTCAAAGCACAATCCACATCTTATACACTTATTAATATCTATAACATGATGTTCTCTGAGTTTTCCTTTTATTGCTAACACTGGACAAGCTCTCAAGCACTTAGTACATCCTATACATTCCTGTGTAATATCATATTTTACTAACTGTTTACATACTCCTGCTTTACATTTTTTCTTTATAATATGTTCTAAATATTCATCTTTAAAAAATTTAATAGTACTTAATACAGGATTTGGAGCTGCTTCACCTAAACCACACAAAGATGCATCCTTTACAACTTCACAAAGCGCTTCTAATTTATTTAAATCTTCCTCTTCAGCCTTTCCTGTAGTAATTTTTTCTATTATTTCTAATATTCTTTTATTACCAATTCTACATGGAGTGCACTTTCCACAGGATTCATCAACACTAAATTCTAAATAGAACTTGGCTATGTCTACCATACAGTTATTTTCATCCATTACTATCATGCCACCAGATCCCATCATAGAACCAATGCTAGTAAGTGTATCGTATTCTATTGGTAAATCTAAATATTCTATAGGAATACATCCACCTGAAGGACCTCCTGTTTGTACTGCTTTAAGTTCTTTATTGTCTGTTAATCCTCCACCTATTTCATATATTATATCTCTTAGAGGAATTCCCATTGGTACTTCAACTAGTCCTACATTATTTATATTCCCAGCTAATGCAAAAACTTTTGTCCCTGTTGATTTTTTTGCTCCTATACTACTATACCAATTAGCTCCATTGTTAATTATTTGACAAATATTTGCGAAGGTTTCCACATTATTAACGCAGGTAGGTTTTTGCCATAATCCTTTTTCTGAAGTTCTAGGTGGTTTCATAGTTGGCTCTCCTCTTTGACCTTCAATGGAATGTATCAAAGCTGTTGCCTCACCACATACAAAAGCTCCAGCACCATACTTAATTTCAATATCAAAATTAAAGCCAGTATTTAATATATTTTCCCCAAGTACTCCAATTTCTCTAGCTTGAGCAATTGCTACTTTTAATCTATGCACTGTTAAAGGATATTCAGCTCTAATATAAATATAGCCCTTACTTGCTCCTATAGCATATCCACAAATAGCCATAGCTTCTAATACAGAGTTAGGATCTCCTTCTAATATAGCTCTATCCATAAATGCACCTGGATCTCCTTCATCGGCGTTGCAAATTACATACTTTATATCCCCTTCTGCTCTTCTTGTAGCATCCCACTTTCTACCTGTTGGAAATCCTCCACCACCTCTTCCTCTTAGTCCTGATTCTGTAATCTCCTTTATAACTTCCTCTTTTGTCATAGAGGTTATAGCTTTTCCTAATGCTGTATAAGCTCCAACTGCTAACGCATCTTCCATATTTTCAGGGTCTATTACTCCACAATTTTTTAAAGCTATTTTTACTTGCTTTTTATAAAATGGTATTTCTTCTTTTACTCTTATTCTTTCTTTGGTCTCTTTATCCTCATATAATAATCTTTCAACAACTTCTCCATTAAGTATATGACTTTCTATTATTTCCTTAACATCCTCATCTTTAACTTCAATATAAAAAACCTTATCAGGCATAATTTCTATAACTGGTCCCTTAGCACAAAATCCAAAGCATCCTGTCATTATTACTTTTACTTTTTCTTGCAATCCTAATCTTTCTATTTCTTCTTTAAACTTTTCTTCTATTTTATCTGCTCTTGAAGCTTTACATCCAGGACCTCCACATATTAATATATGTCTCTCCTCTATTATTTCATTATTGAACTTTTCTGGATTTTGCCTTACTTCAATTTTACTTTTATATTCACTAACTTTATTTAGTAAATCTTTATAATCCCTTATTTTTTCCATATTAACCCCGCTCCCTTAAATTATTAATTAATTCAGTAACTTGAGGCTTTGTAAAGTGTCCGTAAACCTTATCATTAACTAGTACTACTGGTGCAATTGCACAGGAACCAACACATCTTAAAGTATCTAATGTAAATAATTTATCTTCAGTTGTTTCCCCTTCTTTAATACCTAACACTTTTCTAAAATCCTCTAATATATCATTTGCCCCTCTTACAAAGCAAGCAGTTCCAGTACAAATGCTAATAACATATTTCCCTTTTGGCTCAGTTGAAAAATATGAATAAAAAGTTATTACACCATAAACCTTTGAAACTGGTATATTTAGCATTTCTGCTATATATTCCTGCACATCCCTTCCCAAATATCCATAAAGGTTCTGAGCCTGATGTAAAACTGCAATTAAAGAGCTTTCATCATCGTTTCCTTCTTGGATAAATGATTTTAAATCTTTGAACTTACTACACTTGTCCATTAAATCATCTCCACAAAATATTTTTGAAATTTTAAAAATTTTCTAAATTTTCTATCTATTTAATATTATCACATATTTTGTATTTGTTAAACAAAAAAAATGCATTCTAATTTCACAATTAGAATGCAATGAAAAATATTTTTATTTTTCTCCATATATACTTAATGAAAAACCTTTTTTTAATGCTTCTTTTGCATATTCCTTAGCTCCAAATAAAGATAAATCTCTATAATTTCCACATTGTACTTCATTAGCAGCTGGAATTTCAGTAGCCTTTAAAACCTCTTCTAAAGCAGCTTCTAAAGCTACTTTTATCTCCTTTGAATCTCTATCTCCCCAAATGCTTAAATAAAAACCTGTTCTACATCCCATTGGAGAAAAATCAATAATCCCTTCAACTTTATCTCTAAGTTCATAAGCTAGTAAATGCTCTAATCCATGCATAGCTGCTGTTCCAAAAGCTTCTTTATTAGGTTGTAAAAATCTAATATCGAACTTAGTTACCTTATCTCCATTTTTTCCTTCTAGCAAACAACATTTCCTTATATAAGGTGCCTTAACTATTCTATGATCTAATTCAAAACTTTCAACTTTTTCCATACAATATACCTCCACTATATTTATAAATTTAATTTACCTCATTTTCTAAAGTATTTATAGTATTAACAATGGATGAAATGCTTTCACTTATTTTCTTAGCCACATAAGGGTTATTCATTGTATATAAATGAATACCCTGAACTCCAGTAGATATTAAATCTATAACTTGTTCAGTTGCATATGCAATTCCAGCATCTCTTAATGCCTCTGGATTATATTCATATTTATTCATAATCTTTATAAACTTATTTGGAACTTTAGCACCACATAATGATACTATTCTCTTTATTTGTTTTGTGTTTATAACAGGCATAATTCCAGCTTGAATTGGAATAGATATTCCATACTTTTCTTTTTGCTCTAAGAAATTATAAAAATACTCATTATCAAAAAACAGTTGTGATATTAAATGCGTTGCTCCAGCTTCTTGTTTTTTCTTTAAATTTATTAAATCATCTTCATAAGACTTGCTATCTAAATGCCCCTCAGGATAACAAGCTCCAACTATATTAAAGTCATTTCTTAATTTAATATGCTTTATTAAATCGCTAGCATATTTAAAATCACTTTTTCCATCAAAATCAATTGGAATATCACCTCTTAAAGCTAAAACATTTTCTATTCCTTCTTTTTTTAAATCATTTAAAATCTTATCTACTTGCTCTTTAGTAGAATTAATACAAGTTAAATGTGCTAATGGCTCTATCTTATATTTATTTTTGATTATAGAAGATATCTCACAAGTCATATTTTTAGATAAGCTTCCACCTGCCCCATAGGTTACACTTATAAAATCTGGACTTAAACCTTTTAATTCTTCTAAAGTATTATAAATAGTATCTATATTTGATTCTTGCTTTGGTGGAAATATTTCAAAAGAAAAAACCACCTTCTTTTCATTAAATAAATTATTAATATTCATAACTTGCCCCCTTTTCATTACTAAAAAAAGTACCTAAAGGATAACCTTTAGGTACGTAAATAGCCTATATATTACCCTTATCTTACAGGAATTAGCACCACACAAATAAAACAATTAATTTAAATAAAATTAACCTTGTAGGTTGCCGGGTATCATAGGGCCAGTCCCTCCACCACTCTTGATAAGTTTTGTTCATTCTTTTTTTATATTATAAGTCTTTTTCTTAATTTTGTAAATATTCAAATTTTATTCTTTGTAATCTTCTTTAAATAAAGCCATAAGTGTAATATCATTATACTTGCCATTTCTATATAATTCTTTCTTTAATATTCCTTCCTCTATAAAACCTATTTTTTTATAACATGCTATTGCTCTAGCATTAAAAGAAAATACTCCAAGTTTTATCTTATCCATATTTACTTCTTCAAATATAAATTTTATTAACACTTTTAAAGCATCACTACCATAACCCCTTCCCCAGTAATCTTTATCTCCAAGCATTATCCCTATGGTACAGTTTCTATTTTTCACATCACAATGGTTGATACTGCATCCTCCAATATATTTTCCAGTTTCTAAATCTTCAATTGCAAAATCATAAGTGAAATCTTTATTACTTTTCCTACTTTTTATCCATTCTTCTTCCTGCCATTTAGTAATTGGAAAAGGAATGGCGGTATCTAGAAATTTTTTAGTTTCTTCATCATTTATAAATTCTACAGCTCTTTCTATATCTTCTTCCCTATAAGCTCTTAGCTTAACTAATTTTCCCCTATACATAATTCTCCCCCTTAAAATAAATACTCTGATATTTTACACTTTAAATTATAAAATAAGGAACTGTTATAAACAGCTCCAAATCAAAAATATAAATTTAAAATTATTATATAATTTATTTTCAATTACTAATAAATATTTTCACCCTAATTCTACATTTCAAATTTTTCATTAGCCATAGCTACTAAATCCTATCTTTTTATTAACAACAGAATAATTGATATTAAACTAAAAGCTAAACTAACCATATTTATATATGTTACAACTTGTTTTGGCGTAAATCCCTTTGATTCTAATCTGTAATGAATTTGACTTCTATCTGCTTGATATACTGGCTTACCATCAATAAATCTTTTTACTATTACAAAAAGATTATCAAATATCGGTATTGCTAATGCTAATATTGGTATAAATATACTCATTAAAGTTGCTTGTTTAAAAGCTCCATCTAAAGCAATTATACTTAAAATAAATCCTAAGAAGTTTGCACCTGAATCTCCCATAAAAATCTTAGCAGGATAATTATTGTACTTTAAGAATCCAAGTGTAACTCCTGAAACAATTAGTGACATAGTAATAGATTCACTTTGTTTTAATATTATTGCTGCTCCTGCAAAGGTGATAGATGATATAAGAGACAAGCCACCAGCAAGTCCATCCATTCCATCTGACCAGTTAATAACAGTTGTTACTCCAAATATCCACGTAATTGTTAATATAAATTGTACAAAACTAGATAAAACTATATAATTTCCTGTAAATGGATTAGTAAAACCTCTAAATACAATGCCAGCATTATATATTATAAATGCTGCTATTAATTGAATTATTAATCTAGGATATATAGGAAATTCCTTTCCTCTGGATTTATAAAAGTCATCAACTAAACCTATTGCTAAAATAAGAAAAGATCCTATAAATATTAAAATTTTTTCTTTTGTTAAAGTATAGTTATTAACTAAAAAATAAACTATAAAAAAACCTATAAACATTGCTACTCCACCACAAAGGGGAGTTTCTTTATCATGCTTTTTTCTCTTTGTTGGTTTATCAGTAAAACTATATTTATTAAATAATTTCATTAACCATGGTGTTATAAAATAAACTATTAAAAATGATACTACTAAAGATAAAATATATCTCATAATATGCTCCTTAAAAAAATAATGCAAATTTATTATGTAAATAATTCTTATGTAAACAATTATTATCTAATTATACTATTAACCCTTATTTTTATCAATGACAAAAGAATTACGAATTATTTCAAAAAAATTAGAGCTGTAAATTAGAATGCATAATGCGTAATGGATAATGCATAATTATAGAAGTAATTTGTTCCAAATTACAAATTTAAATATAGAATTTCTCTATAAAACTATAAATGAGTATAAAACTAATTTAATAGTTTTATACCCATTTTACATTTTTTATTCTTTTTATATTATATAATAACTTTGTTAGCTTTTTGCTTGTATTATATCTTTAACCTTCATAAGCCTAGTTAAAGCTCCTCTTTCATTTTCATCTAACTTCATTCTAATGTATTTAATAGTTTCTTGTAATGAAGGTATAGTCATATATTCAAGTGCATTAACTCTTCTTCTAGTCTTTTCAATTTCATCTGCCATTAGCTGAGTTGATTTTTCAACTTCTGCTAATTCTAATAATTTAGGTAACATATCATATAATTTAGCAATAGAATCATCTAATTCTGATGATGTACTTGCAAAACCATAAGGGAATATACTACCTTCATCACCTTCAAGCTGCCTATGAAAATCCATTTTAGGAACATTAACACTCATTATATTTTTAGTTCCTACTTCAACAGATATACTTTCTTTTGGATAAGCTACTGCTTCTTCTAAAAATTCCGAGCTCATAACAGCCCTAGCCATAACAAAATCCTTAAGTGCTCCTTGAAGCTCTGCTTCAACAGATTTTCTTAATTCATTATTATATTTGACAAGATTAACGAATTGTCTCATAAGCTCATCTTGCTTATCCTTTAAAAGTTTATGTCCTCTTGTAGCTGTAACTAATCTTTTCTTTAGCTTAGACATCTCCATTCTAGTAGGATTGACATTTAATCTTGCCATGGCTATTCTTCATCTCCCTTTGGCATATACTTTTCAAGATACTCATCTCTAATTCTCTTAAGTTCAGTTCTTGGAAGTATCTTTAAAAGCTTCCATCCTAAATTTAATGTTTCTTCTATACTTCTATTAGTTGTAAAGCCTTGTGAAACATATTGTTCTTCAAAAGCTTCTGCAAATTTTGCATATTGCTTATCTGTATCAGATAAAGCTGATTCACCTAAGATTGCTGATAATTCTTTTGCTTGCTTACCTTGAGCATAAGCTGAGAATAATTGGTTCATTGTATCAGCATGATCTTCTCTAGTCTTATTCTTACCAATACCTTTATCTTTAAGTCTTGATAATGATGGAAGAACATCTATTGGAGGTATAATACCTTTCTTATATAACTCTCTTGAAAGAATTATTTGTCCTTCTGTTATATATCCAGTTAAGTCAGGAATCGGATGTGTCTTATCCTCTTCTGGCATTGTTAAAATAGGAATTTGAGTTATAGAACCTTCTTTTCCTCTAAGTCTTCCTGCTCTTTCATATAAAGTTGAAAGGTCAGTATATAGATATCCTGGATATCCTCTTCTTCCTGGAACTTCTTTTCTAGCAGCTGAAACTTCTCTTAATGCTTCTGCATAGTTTGTTATATCAGTCATTATAACAAGTACATGCATTCCTTTTTCATAAGCTAAGTATTCTGCTGTAGTAAGAGCCATTCTTGGAGTTGCTATTCTTTCGATAGCAGGGTCAGATGCAAGATTCATAAATAATACTGAATTATCTATAGCACCTGTTTTATTAAATTCATCAACGAAGAATTGTGATTCTTCGAAGGTAATACCTATAGCAGCAAATACAACTGCAAAGTTAGCATCTGAGTTTAAAACTCTCGCTTGTCTTGCTATTTGTGCAGCTAATTGTGCATGTGGAAGTCCTGATGCTGAGAAAACAGGTAACTTTTGTCCTCTTACTAAGGTATTTAGTCCATCAATAGCTGAAATACCTGTTTGAATAAATTCTGAAGGATAATCTCTTGATACAGGATTAATTGCTTCCCCATTTATATCAAATCTTTTTTCAGGTATTATGTTAGGGCCATTATCAATTGGATGTCCCATACCATCGAATATTCTACCAAGCATATCTTCAGAAACACCTAATTCAAGTGGTCTTCCTAAGAATCTAGCCTTTGTTTCTTTTAAGTTAATTCCTGATGATCCTTCAAAAAGCTGAACCATAGCCTTAGTTCCATTAATTTCAAGAACCTTACCTCTTCTCTTTTCTCCAGTTTGAAGTTCAACTTCAACTAATTCATCATATTTAACACCTTCAACGCCTTCAACAACCATTAAAGGTCCTACAACTTCTGTTACTGTCTTGTATTCTCTAAGCATCTAGAACACCTCCTTCTTCAGTTATTAGTGCATCTATAGCAGATTTTAATTCTAATTCAATTTCATCTATCTTATTTATATTCTTTTCATTAATATACTTACTTCTTGCTATTTTATCTCTAATTTCATCTAAGCCTAAAATTTTATTTAAATAAACGCCTGCTTTTAATGCTCTTTCTGCTTCTTTTCTGAAAAGAAGTATTAACTTTAGCATCTTATATTGTTTATCTAATGAAGCATATGTATCAACTTCATGGAAGGCATTTTGTTGAAGATAGTCTTCTCTTAATGACTTAGATACTTCTAATTTAAGTCTATCCATTTCAGATAAGGCATCAATTCCAACAAGACTTACTATTTCTTGAAGTCCTGATTCTTCTTGAAGTAAAGTCATAGCTTCTTGTCTTAAAGTTGACCAATCAGATGCAACTTCTTCATTCATCCATGTATCAATTGTATCTGCATATAATGAATATGAATTTAACCAATTTATTGATGGGAAATGTCTCTTATAAGCTAATTGAGCATCTAATCCCCAGAAAACCTTAACTATTCTAAGAGTTGCTTGAGTAACTGGCTCAGATAAATCTCCTCCTGGAGGTGATACTGCTCCAATAGCTGTTACAGCTCCTTCTCTACCATCTTTACCTAAACATATTACCTTACCAGCTCTTTCATAATAATCAGCAAGTCTTGAGCCAAGATAAGCTGGATATCCTTCATCCCCTGGCATTTCTTCAAGTCTTCCTGACATTTCTCTTAGTGCTTCTGCCCATCTTGATGTTGAGTCAGCCATGATTGAAACTGAATATCCCATATCTCTAAAGTATTCAGCAATAGTTATTCCTGTATATATACAAGCTTCTCTAGCTGCAACTGGCATATTTGAAGTATTTGCTATAAGAACTGTTCTCTTCATTAAGCTTTCACCAGTTTTAGGGTCTTTAAGCTCTGGGAATTCATTAAGAACGTCTGTCATTTCATTACCACGTTCTCCACAACCAACATATACAACTATTTCAGTGTCTCCCCATTTAGCTACTTGGTGCTGAACAACTGTTTTACCTGCTCCGAATGGACCTGGAACTGCAGCTGCACCCCCTTTAGCAACTGGGAAGAAAGTATCTATAACTCTTTGACCTGTTGTCATTGGAGCTTCTGGCTTTAACTTTCTTGCAAATGGTCTTCCTTTTCTTGCTGGCCATTTTTGCATTAAAGTTATTTCCTTATCACCTTTTTCAGTTTCTACTATACATACAGTATCAACTATAGTAAATTCGCCTTCTTTTATTTCTTTTATAGTCCCCTTAACACCGTAAGGAATCATTATCTTATGAAGTACAACTGAAGTTTCTTGAACTGTTCCAATAATATCTCCAGCTTCTACTACATCCCCTACCTTTGCTGTAGGGTCAAACTTCCAAAGTCTTTCTCTATTTAAAGATTTAACAGCTACACCCTTCTTTAAGAATGGTGAATTTGCAGCCTTTTCAAAGGCATCAAGTGGTCTTTGAATACCATCAAACATAGATTCAATAAGACCTGGTCCTAATTCTATACTTAAAGGTTCTCCAGTAGTAACTACTGGGTCCCCTGGTCCAATTCCTGTAGTTTCTTCGTAAACTTGGATAGATGCCTTATCATTTCTCATTTCTATGATTTCTCCAATAAGACCTTTTTCTCCAACCTTTACCATGTCGAATATATTTGCTTCTTCCATTCCCTCAGCTACAACTAAGGGACCTGCAACCTTAATTATCTTTCCGGTCTTCAACGTGCTAACCTACCTTCCTATAAAATATTAACGCCAACAGCTTTTTCCACACTATCACTAATTCTCTTAAGTCCAATATTCAATGAGCCTTGATTACTTGGAATTAATATTACAGATGGAAGTATTTGTTCATTGTAACGTGCTATTGTTTCTTCAATATTTTGAGCTACTTGCTCAGTAACGAAGATTACTGCATAATTATTTCTTGCACAATTATCCACTGCTTTTCTAGCTTCCTCAGCTTCTACAACTGGGAATACATCAATTCCTAAAGCTTTAAAAGCTAAAACTGAATCTTTATCTCCAACTACGCCTATTTTCTTATGCATATATATCACGCAACCTTTCTCTTATTACTTCCTCAGCAATATTATTAAGCTTGCCAACCATTATAATTCTTATTACTTTTATTTCTGTTTCCTTAGCATAAATATAAGATAATAATCTTTCTGGTCCAAAAGTAACTAACTTAGAATTTTTCATTAAGTCCATAATATAGTTATCACTTAATTTTTCTAAAAGACTTGCTGATTCAGTAGCTATATATCCTTCAAAGCCTTCTTTAATTAAATCAGAATAAATTGTACTTTGTAGTTTAGACATTATATTTTCTGGTGATTCATTAATTAAGGAAATTAATTTACTACTATCTATATCTCCACCTTCAAAAATAACTTCTCCAGCAAAATCTCTTCCTTTATTTTGTTTCTTTATTCTAAGTAAAGTTCTTATATTAGTAGAGTCTATGATAGCCTTAACTAAGTTATCTATAAACTTATAATTTAAAGCTTTATTTATTTCTACTAATTCTTTAAACATGTATTTATCTATAATAATATCTATTTTTTGTGGATCCTTAGTTTCTTCAAAAGACTTCATTGCTTCTTGAATTCCCTTGCCTAAGGTTCCATTTAAGCTTTTTAAATTATCAGAATCTATCTTTCTCTTTATTTCTTGTAAATCAATATTTCCAAGCTTTATAAGCATTGATGATAAATCCTTACCTAATACTTTTTCTTTTAAAAGAACTTTAGCATTATGATAGTCATATTTTAAGTTCATTATTTTTACAACTTCTTTAATAGGACTTATTTCATAAACTAAATCATACACTCTTTTTAACTCTGCAGTTAGAATTTCTTCATAATCTTCTGCTCTTTTAATACCTGCTGAAACATTTGAATATTCTGTTTCATTTAATATTCTTAGAACTTCACTTGCAGATGAGGCTTCAATCATTCTTTCAACTTTTGCTTTATCAAGAAGTCTAGTTTCTAAAACCCATATTCTTGATACTGCTTGGGTAAATTTCATTACATCCATCTCTTACCCTCCTTAATTAAATAACACACTTGCTACTTCAAACTCCAATTCATCCTTTAATGAACTTACTAAAGCTTCATATGTATTATTTATTTCTATACCATTACTTTCAAGAATAAATCCACCTTTAAAGTTTCCTGCATTAGGGCTAAGCTTTATATTTCCTTTTTCACCTAATGCTTGGTTTAAATCATATATAAAAGTTAGATCAACTACTTCTAGTCCTTCTTTATTTAAAATAAGATTTTGTTCTCCTATTTCACCTAATGAAAGTATTGTGTGTTTAATAAATCTTAAAAAATCATCTCCTGTTATAGAAGATAAAACATCTATACTTTTATCAAACACTTCTTTTATTACTTCTTGCTTTGCACATAATTTATTATTTCTAACCTTTAGAGAAGCAGAAGATAAAATTCTTTCTTTTCTGCTCTTAGCCTCAACCTCAGCCTTATGTATAATTTCCTTTTCTATTTCCTTGGCTTTAGCTACTTTCTTTGAAAGAATTTTATTCTTTTCTTCTTCTGCAGAAGCTAGAATGTTTTCCTTTCTTTCTTCGGCATCCCTAAGGATTTTAGAAGTTAGATTACTTATACTTGCCATCGCCTATTCTCTCCAATCCTAGAATCCTTTATTTACTAACATAAATGAAATAACGAAGCCTAATAATGCGTATGTTTCAACCATAGCTGCTAAGATTATACCTTTAGTATTATGTTCTTCATTCTTAGCTAATATTTGAATTCCTGATGCTGCAACTTTACCTTGAGCTATACCAGACCAAAGACCTGCAAAAGCTATTGGAAGTCCTGCTGCTAATAAATATAAACCTTGTTCAAAGGCCATACCTGAAGTCATCTTAGTAAATATTAAGAAACCTATAACGAAACCATATAAACCTTGTGTACCTGGTAATAATTGAAGAACTAAAGCCTTACCAAATTTCTCTGGTTCTTCTGTAACTAAACCTGTAGCTGCTTCACCAACTATACCAACACCCTTAGCTGAACCTATACCTGATAATCCAACTGCTAGTGCTGCTCCAAGTGCTGCAAAGATCATTCCTCCATTATTTTCTATAAAAAATTGAATCCATGTCATTTCCATTTATAATTCCTCCTAATTTCTTTTGATACTTATATACTTTTCTGAACTTTTAAACGCTTTAAATGGTCTTCCACCACCATCATAAAACTTACCGAAATATTCAACATATTGAAGTCTTGCCGTATGAACATATGCTCCAAGTAAAGATAATCCTAAATTAAATATATGGAATAATACGAATAATACTGGTCCTAATAATACTGCAGCCACTCCTGGTAAAGTGTGTATTAATAAATTTAATGCTCCTGCAATAGATCCACCTGCAAGTCCTAATGCCATAAGTCTTGTATATGACACTAAATCCCCTACATAGCCAGTAATACCATATAAAGCATATAATCCTTGACCAGCCTTAGCTCCAAAAGATTTTTCTTCTCTTCCACCACCAATAACTATTAATATGGCACCTATAATTGATGTAATAATAAATAGTATATTTAAGAAACTTGGTAAACTTAAGAATTTTACTGCTGCAATTCCTCCTAGTGATAATAATGTAATTATCCAAGAACCTGCATCAAGTAAGGCATCTTTACTTTTACCTATTCTTATTAAACTATAAGCTTTAATAAATAGTCCAAAGAATATTTGAATAACTCCTAAGACTAGAGATAATACAACTATTGTCATTACATCCTTATTAGTATCTATTAATTTGAATGGCATTGTAATTGCATCTCCAAAGAAAGATCCATAAACTAATCCAAAGAATATTGTTGGGAAACTTAAATAGAAGAAAAATTTCATAAAATCTCTCATACTATTGTTTAGTTTCAAAAATTTTAAAGCTATAATTGAAGCTATTAATACTAATAATCCATAACCTACATCAGCAACCATCATACCAAAGAATATTAAGTAAAATGGTGTAAGAAGTGGAGTTGGATCAATTTCATTATATTTTGGATAACTGTACATTCCAGTTATACTTTCAAAAGCTGAAACTAACTCTCCATTTTTTAATTTTATAGGAACATCATCTATTTCCTCTTCTTTAACATCTTCAAACTCTATATAATAGTCATCATTTAGAACTTTTGAACATATAGTTTTTAAGTCTTCACTATCTTCTTCAGCTATCCAACCTTGTATAGCACAAACATTTTTAGTCTTTAAAAAGTTACTAGAAACCTTTTTTCTTTCAACCTTACTTGCAAAATAGTCATAAGCTAATTCTAATATTTTCAAATCTTCTTCAAAATCTGATATTTCTTCTTGAATAAAGAATTTTTTAGATTTAATTTCTTCTATATCATGTTTAAAATCTAGAATTAGTTTTAATGGTACATCTGCATGTTCTGTTTTAAAAGCTGTAAATCCAAAACTTCTTAAAACTTCTGAAATATTTTCATCATATTCATTATTAGCTAAGATTAATAAATTAATGTCATTTGTACTTCTTGAAATAATTTCAACATAACAATTTGACAACTCTTGAAACATTGTTTCCTCATAACCTTTAGCTATTGTTCCTAAATAATAAGATGTATTTCTCAATGTTTTAAGTTCATTTAAAGGAACATCTAAGTTTTCCCATGGAGTTAAAACATCTATTTCAGATTGTAATTTTGTTACTTCTGAGTCTAACTTTAATAACTCAGCTTCCTTTTCCTTAGCCTTTTCATAACTATTAATCCAATTAGAAGAATTAACCTTTTCTTCTAATTCATCTAAGGTTAAAGATACTTTTCCTTCTCTTAACGCCTTTAATCCAGATTTTTTAGGAACATATTTATTGAAAAATTCAACTCCAAATTTTGCTTTTGATAAATTTTCTTCATATTTAGAACACTCTACTTCATCATTATCCTTAGATAATTTTTTCAAATCTTCATATTTTTCAAGAAAACCTTCATCTTGTAAATTAATAAATTCAACATTAGATAAGCCTTGAACTTCTTTTAAAAACTTTGGCTTTTTAGATTCAAAGGTAAGCAAAGTAAACTTCTTCATCTTAACTATTGCCATTAATCTTCACTATCCTCTCAACGATTAAATTAATAGCATTATTTTTCTTATCAGTGGAAATATTCTTTATTTTTTGCACTTCAATTTCACCTTTATCTAATATAGGCTTAGCTTCATTATTTCCATCATCTTCTGCTTTTTTAATTATTTCTTTCTTCTTTAAATTAGCAGAATCTATAATTTTTTTGTACTCTTCATCAGCTAATATACTTGCTTCTTTTATTATTTCCTTTGATCTTAAAGTAGCATCTTTAATTATTTTTTCAGCCTGCTCTTCAGACTTTCTAATATTATTTATTGCTTCTAATGCCAAAATCTCACCACCTTTAGTATATTAAATAATAATAATATAGTAATTAATACTTTATGTAGTATTAATTACTTCTTTTATATTATACACTATTCCTTATTTTTTTCAACATTTTTATTCATTTTTTGCATAAATAATAATTTTTATTTGATTATAATTTATTTTTATAAGTTTTATTTAATAAATTAATATTTAATAAAATTACTTAATATTTATTACATCGCCTCCATATCCAAATAAATAATAATCCTTTTCTTTAATTACTATCGAAGATTCTATAAATTTTTTAATATTTATATTAAAACCTTCCAAATAGTAATTTTTAAATGAATATTCTTCTCTTAATTTTCCTTTTATTTCTTCTTCTTCTTTTTTATCAATACCCCTACCAAGGAAATCAGGTATTCCTCTTTTTTTATTAAAATTTAAATAATCATATCTTAATATTTCTTTTAATATAAAATTATCTTCTTTTAATATTTCCATATTAAAATCTAAAAATACTCTATAGTACTCACTATTTCCTATATTTCTATTAAAGTATCCTTTTTTATCAAAATAATCTCCTAATTCATAATAAAAATCAAAAGGTGTATCAAACTTATTAACAAAATATTTTATTATGTTATTAAATTTTTGAGAATTATAGTATTTATCTACCATTTCTTCTACCTTTTTAAGTTTAATAAGCTCTTCATAACTTATATCCTTTGTTTTTAATATTTCATATGGAGGATATGGTGAATACTTCATACCATATTCTTGCGCTTCTTCTCTCATTGATGATCCTCTAAGAAGCTTTAAAAATCCTAATTGTATCTCTTCTGGAGCTATACTATATACATCATTAAAGGATTTTTTAAAAGAATTATAATCTTCTCCAGGAAGTCCTGCAATTAAATCAAGATGCTGTTTAATATTTCTTATTTTAAGAAGTTCATCTACCTTTTCCTTTATATCACTAAAATTAACAAATCTATTTATTTTATTTAAAACTTCATCATTTGTAGTTTGAACTCCTACTTCAAATTGAAATCTATCCTTAGGTGCTTTTCTTAATAATTCAAGTTCAGCTTCCTTTAAAATATCTGCTGATATTTCAAAATGGAATTGTGTTTTAGTTTCTTGATTTATTAAAAACTCCCATATAGCCATTGTAAATTTATGATTACAATTGAAAGTTCTATCAACAAACTTTACTAGCCTTACTTCCTTATCTATAAAGTATTTTAATTCTTTCTTTACTCTTTCTACATCTAAGAATCTAACACCATGAGTTGTAGATGATAAGCAATATTTACAATTAAATGGACATCCTCTACTTGCTTCATAGTATACTATTTTATTATCTAGATTTTCATCTTCTTCATAAGGAAAAACTATTTCATTCATATTCATTAAAGGTCTTTTACCATTTGAATATACTTCACCATTTTCTTTATAGTAAAGTCCTCTAATTGATTTTATATCTCTTTCTCCAAGCTTATATTCTACGAATTCTCTATAAGTTTTCTCCCCTTCTCCTTCAATAATATATTCCCCATTTAATTCTTTAAGTATGTTTTGACTATCGTAGGAAACTTCTGGCCCTCCATAAACAATTTCTATACTTTCATCTACTAACTTTATTAAATTTGAAAGTCTTCTTATCATTTCTATATTCCATATGTAAGTAGAAAAGGCTACAACATTAGGCCTTTCCTTAATAATTTCTTCTAATATTTTTTCTTCCCTATCATTTATAGAGAACTCTCTAATTTTACATTGATAATTCATATCTTTCGTAAATGCCTTTAAATATCTAACAGCTAAATTGCTATGTACGAACTTAGAGTTTAAAGCTGTAAGTAAAATTTTCATAAGTATATCTCCTTTCAAGTTTAAAAACTATAATTTTTTCCCCCTTATAAAATGAATATCCTCCCATAATTTAGTTTCTTCTATTATATAATATTTTTCAAGAAGTTTTTGATTTTCTTCAATATTTGACCTTATTATAGGATTTAAATTTTTAAATTCAAACTCTTTATATTTTCCTGATGGAAGGACTGCTATTATTTTATTATTTATTCTATCTCTAATCTCTTTATTTATATCCCATATAAATAATTCTCCTCCAGATTTAATATATTTACTTACCTCTTCTATTAATTTGAATCTAGTTAAGTTATTCCATATATTACTTAAACAAAAAAACATAGTACAACTGTCATACTCTTCTTCCTTTAAAATATGATAATTATCTCCATTCACATAATCTACGCATATTTCATTCATTATTTCCTTAGAAATATTGTAAATAACTCCAAAGCTTTCTCCAACATCTAATATATTTCCCTTTAGCTTTACATCTGATAAATTCAATACTATTGTTTTTCCCATCTTACCCAACCTCCATATTACATAAGTTACATTATATTTATATTAGTAGTTATATAAATTTATTATTATTTTTTATTATTATTTTAAATTCTTTCATTATTCATATTTATATCTTCTAAAGAATAGATATAAATGTATTAATTGGAGGTGAAAAGTTTGAAAGAAAATAGTTTTCTGAAAAATTCTGTCCTTCTGACAGCATCAAATATAACTACAGGTATATTGGGATTTATTTTCTCAATTTACTTATCTAATCTTATAGGCCCTGTTGGTATTGGACTTTATAGTTTAGTTATGCCTATTTATAACCTTTTTATTTGTCTTATGACTGCTGGTATAATAGCTGCAATATCTAAGGTTTCTGCTATATATAAATCAAAAGGTCAATACAATAATATAAGTAAAACTGTAAAATCTGTTGCAAGTTTTAATGTTATATGGGCTACTTTTATAGGAGTAACAGTGTTTTTTTTAGCTCCTTACATAAGTAAATATGGAATTAATGATATTAGAACAGTAAATGCAATTAGAATAACTTGCCCTGCTATGATATTTATAGCACTATCTAATATTCTAAAAGGCTACTTTTATGGAGTTTCTAAAATAGTGGTACCTTCTTTTATAGATATTTTAGAAAAGGCTATGCGTATTATAACTATAACATTACTAATTTATGCATTTAAAGCTAATTCAATTACAGCTCTTGTAACTTTAGCATATTTATCTCTTGCTATAGGTGAATTACAAAGTTTAATTTTACTTTTTATTTATTATAAAAATCTGACTAAAAAACTTCCTGTATCAACTAAAAAGCCTGAAAGAGCATCTCAATTATTATTCAATGTATTAATTATAGCACTTCCTTTATGCTTAAATGGATTTTTAGGAAATTTATTTGGAACTGCTGCTACACTTTTAGTTCCAAGAAGATTAGTATCTGCTGGATTCGATACTGTAACAGCCTTAGGTATGATTGGTAAATTCACAGGTATGGCATTAACTATTGTAACCTTTCCAATGATAGTAATTATGTCTATAAATTCCTTAATAGTTCCTGATCTTTCTGAAACTATTAGTAGGAGAGATTATTACAATGCATCTGTAAGGATAAAGAAAGTTATGAAAATAGCCTTTTTATTAGGTTTAGCCACCACTGTAATCTGTAACTTAATTCCGCATTCCTTAGGAGAGATGTTCTACGGAAGAGATGATTTAGGTAATTATATAAAAATAGCCTCCTTAAGTGCACCTATTTTCTTTACGGCAAGTACAATGTTTGGAATATTAAATGGATTAAACAAACAAGGAATTATTCTTAGAAATTCATTAATAGTATCTTCAATAGAAATTGTATGTCTATTTATATTTATAGGCATTCCAGGTGTTAATATAATGGGCTATGGTATAACATTATTTATAACTTCAAGTATAAGTTTATTTATTAACCTTAGAGAAGTTCAAAAACATATATATCTAGATTTATCTATAAGTAATATAATAATTTTTATTTTATTATCTATACTAATATATTTCATCTTAAATGGTCTTACAAGCAATATACTTAATAACTTTAGTACTATTAAAAATATCATAATTATACTGCTAACCTTTTTAATATTCTCTGTGCTGAGTTTCTTTGGTGTGGAAGAAGAGTGAAGCTGTCGGAGGCAGCTAAGTAAGAAGGAATAAGTAATAAGTAAGAGTTTTGTGATTGTACACTATTACAATGCATAATGCGTAATAGATAATTCATTATGCATTATTATGGTGGAAATATAGTAAACTGAATTTTTTCAAATAAATTAAATGATTAATTAATAATTATAATAAAGGCTTTAAGTTCAAAAACTAAACTTTTAGAATTCGAAGTAAATATAGGTATTAAGTGTTTTAAACTAAATTTTAAAATAAATGAAAAAAGCACTCCATCCCACCAAGATTAGTAGTGCTTTTTCATAAGATTTTATTTATTTTTAAATAAATCTACCCAATAGCCCTAAAACTAAAAACCTTCTAAGGACTGCTTAGTGTTGACGCACTAAGCTTTTCTTATTTATCTTTACATAAGTTCGATTTTGCTGAATCTAATTTCAGTAAAAAATATATCAATAAACATTAAGCCAACTTATACCTTATGAATTTTTCTTAATATAAATTTTTAAAGCTTTTATTAAAAGTATTAAAATATATATACCTAAACCTGCAAAAGCTAAAACTAAAGCTATATTGAAAATTGACCATATAGCCATCTTAGATGCAAATTCCATAGCTCTACTCCTTTCATAGTATAACTCTTTCTAATTACACATACTAATCAGAAAAAACACTTTCTCCCACTAACCTATGTGATAGTGAATAGAAAAATCCTATTATAATTCCAAGCCAAAAATGACTTAAATTAAATGATTCTTTTATTGTAACAGATATACCTAAAAAAATAGCATATAATATCCATTTGAAAAAAGATTTATATTTTAGCTTTGAAAGCCTATTTTGAATAGAAACAAATAGTCTTAGTATGCTATTATTTAAAGCATAAAATAGAATCTCGAAAAATATGCAAGAAACAACCATAGCTACAGTACATATTAAGAAATTAAAAAACATTATAAAAACCTCCATAAATTAAATTTACTTTTTCATAAGCAGTTCTTCTTCATAATTCATCTTATTATATAATTCTTTTAAATCCTTAATAACATTCTCATCTGTATATTTATATATAAAGTTCTCTCTCTTCGTTAATATATTTATAAATGTAGATTTGATTTTTAGAAATTCCTATTGAAGATATATAACTTTTTTCTTTGTCCATATTATCTATTAATGAAATTACAAAGTCAGGATTCTTTTGTTTTTTATTACTTGATACATCATTTATTGGTTTTAAATATTCTTCTATAGTTTTTATATCAATTTCATTAGTAATCATTTTACTTCTTCCTACCTCTTTTTGATTGCTGGTAATAGTTAAATTGCGAAATTCTATTCTTTTAGTTTCACTTATTTGAATATCATTAAAAGGGTTAATTACCTCATTACTTTCAGGATTGACACATCCACTTAATATAAGCATTAATAAGGAAGTCATAATAATAGAAATAAATCTTTTTTTCAAAATACACTCTCCTAATTATTTATATAATTACATTCACTTCTTAATATTGAATAATATAATCTATCTACATATTTATTTTCACTTTCAACATATTATTAAAACCATATTTAATAATAGCCTTTGTAACTTCTGTACCAAGACCTTTTCCTTGAAATTTAGTTCCAATACAATATTCAACTTCTGCAAAATGATTATTATCACTTACTAAAAAATAAGCAATTTGACCTATACATTCATTGTTCTCTTTTAATATAATAGCCCATCTATAATAATCATCTTTTTCATAAGAGCTTATATATTTATCAAGTAAATCTTTAACTTCTTTCTTTGTACTATAAACTGGTTCAGAATATAGTGATTGAATTTCAGGAAAGCTAATCCAATATTTAAGCATACTTTCGTCATCTGTGTATTCAAACTTTCTTAATATTAATCTTTCTGTTTCAATTACACTTGTTCCACAATGAGTTAACATAACTTCAATCCTCTCTTTGCAATTTTTTAATATAATTCACTAAACCCTCTCCAGAAATTGGAATTTATCTAATTATATTACATGTATGGCTTTTTAAAAGCAGCATACAATTATTAACTATATTGAAGAACTCCACCTCCCTATCTTTTTTATATTATTTCTAATTGTTATAATTCCTCCAATAAACATTAAAATAAGTCCTGCTATACTTATTATTAATTTTATTTTTACGTCTAAATTTAAGTTTTCTGATAAAGTAAAGGAATAAAAACCAATAGCTTCAAGTACACATGCAATAAAACGAATTTTACGCCATGATTGTAGCATTGTTCCTTCTAATTTTTCTTTTACAAATATTGGTGTGTATTTCCCAGAAATAATACGTATACCTTGGGCTAATATGATAAAACTAATCAAATTTATCCAACTTAAAATCATACTAATAAAATTCAAATAAATTCCTCCTAAATTAATTTAAAATTAAACATCTTTTATCAATTTCCATTTTATTTACTAATGTTCAAACTAATTTGTAATTATAATACATTTATTCAATATTTTAATTATACACAATCTGAAGATTATAATGCTAGTAATTGTATAAATAAAAAATATTTAATATATATATTAGATAGTTATCTAATATATAATTGACATAAATCTAATTTATTGGTATATTTTAACAAGTAAAATATTAAAATTAAAGAGGTATTTTTATGGGAGAGATAAAATTAGAAAAGAAACAAAGTAAATATGGGGATTTATTTTATGAGAAAAATTATGTCTTAGATACTTTCGCTAGTATTATTTCAAGATTTTGGGACGGAATAGACACTATTGCATTTTCACTACTTGTTTATAAAATCACTGGTTCTACTCTTTTAGTAGCCACTATTTTTGCTGTTAATGGAATACCAAACTTAGTATTTGGTATAGTATCAGGTGTAGCTTGTAAATATATCTCTGATAAAAAGATTATGGCAATATGTGATTTCGGAAGAGCTCTTTGTGTATTTTTAATTGCTATATTATTTATCACAAATAATATAGCTGTATGGCACTTATACCTAATTACATTTTTAAATTCATCTTTTGAAGCATTTAGACAACCTGCTTCTATGTCTATAGTTCCAAAAACAATTCCTATGGAAAAGTTAGATCATGCTATGGCATTTTCATCTTCAAGTTGTAAGATTTCTGAGTTATTAGGACTTGCAATAGCACCGCTAATTATATCTTTATTTGGATTAAGTGGAGCAATAATAATTGATGCACTAACCTTTTTAATATGTGGAATTTTAATAATATGTTTAAAAATAAAAAATACAGTGTCTGATGAGAAAATTACAGTTAAGGGTTCTTTAAATGATTTAAAAGAAGGTTTTGTATTTATAAAAAAAGATAACTTAATTATTACTATTGTTTTATTTGCAGCTATTATAAATGCCTTATTTGTACCAATTAATTCATTGCAAGCTCCTTATGTTGAAAAAGTTCTTGGAACAGGTAGTACAGCATTATCTGTAATAAGTATGGGATTATTAATAGGAATGATATTGGCTGGGCTTTTTGGGCCTAGGATTAAAGAAATTCTAGGTGGAAGAAATATGTTTATAATGGGTGGAGTTATAATAGGCATAACATATATACTGTTATCTTTAATTGGTAATATAGAAAATAAACAATTTATATATATATCATTAGCCATTATAGTGTTCTTACTTGGTGTCGGTATTTTGCTCTTAACTTTCGTACTACAAGTTATTATGATTAAAAAAGTAAAGCAAGAGTTTTTATCACGAGTAGCATCAATATTTAATGCAGGTGCATTATGTGCAGTACCTATATCAGCTTGTATAGTTGGTATTATATCTCAGTTTATTAATATAAAAATACTATTTTTAGGCTTTGGTATTTTAGTGTCATTACTATTTTTAATAATGTTCTTAAATAAAAACATTAAAAAATTTAATGAATATTAAAATTTACAGAGGAGTGATATTTTGAAATACGTTATTAAGGATGAAATAAATATTTTATATGAGATAAATAAGACCTTTATGTATTTAGCAAATGAAGCTATAGAATTAGAAAGATTTAATCAAAGCTTAGATAAAATAGATCTGGACAATGAAAAATATATAAGAAATAACTTAAAAGTTTTTTTTAATTTTATTGAAAAATTTAAGAAGTTAAACATAATACAAATGGATAAAATAGAATTTTATTTTTCAAGTATTAGTGATGGACTTAACCAAAGTAATTTATCCATATTTGAAATATTTCTTACAAATTTTAATATAAATGAACTACTTCAGCTTAAAGGAAAAATAGAAAAATTAGAAGAAGAAGATGTTAAAAATATATGTTTAAAAGAAATAATTAAATTTATAATAGAAAACTTCGATGATAAAAATCTAAGCTTATCTATGAGCAAAGATGAATTTCTTAAATATTTAATTAATAGTAAAGACTTTTCTTATGAATCCAAATGGAAATTAACAGTACTATTAGAAGATAGCAAAAACTATTTACTACAGTACTTTAATATATTCTTAGATTCAATAAATAACTTTGAAAGTACTTTTACAGTATTCGAAAAAGAGAAAAATAATTTTATATCTCAATTAAAAAGAGAATTGGATAAAGATAAAAATTTCCTAACAGAACTTAGCAGCTTTAAAATAGATGATTCTAATCCATTAATAATATATCCATCTATGATAGACTTCAGAAAAATTTCATTTAGCGAAAATATAAACCCACTAACCCCAATAAATGAAAGTAGTATATGCTACTTTGGATATAAATTTCAAGAGCTTATGAGTTTATCAAAAGGAAAAAAGAACGAAGAAGAGATGCTACTAGAAAAATTAAAATGCTTAAGCGATAAAAGCAAATACGAAATTCTAAAAATGCTAAACAATGAACCTATGTATGGTCAACAAATAGCTCAAAAGCTAAATCTAACCACAGCTACAATTTCATATCATATGAATGCATTATCACTAAACAAGCTAGTTACTATAAATAAAAAAGATAATAAAGCATATTATAATATAAACAAAGAAGAATTAAATAAAATATGCGCTTTACTAAAAGATACTTTCTAAAGTAAATAAAGGATATAAATATTATAATTACTACTACCTACTTTACTACTAGTAGCATTACCATAATATTTATATCCTTAATTATACACTTCAATCAATACATAATTTATAATTTATAATGCATAATGCACTATAAATTATCTTTTGAATCTATTCACTCTTACTTCTTAACTATTCACTATTTAACTCTTACTTCTTACTTCTTCATTCCTAAAGTAATTCTTTTCTTAATCTTCTTGGTAAGAATTTAAATAATTTTGGTGAAAATAAATCTAAGTCATTCTTTCTAATTCCTCCAAAGTAAATCATTGTATAAAGGTAAACAATTCCCCCTATACCTATAAGTACTACTGTGGCAAATGCTGTTACAATTCTTCCTCCACCTAAAGCATCAGTAACTTTAATTATTGGGAATTTTGCAACAAATATAACTAAAGTCATTAGCAAAGCGCAAATTGTTGGCACTATTGCTTGCTTTACAATAGGAATATTTACTTTAAAGAACTGTTTAATCTTTTTATGATTTATTACTGTAGGTATTATAAACGATACAAAGGTTGCAATTACTGCTCCTATTATGTTTACACTTGGAATAGATACTAATAAAACATTTATTATTATTTTTGCAACTAGTCCAAGACTTGCTGATACAATAATTAAGTATAATTTATTAATTCCTTGTAAAATAACATTTTGTATAGTTGTTATGGACATAAATATCAATAATGATGAACCATACATAAGTAAATAGTATCCAGAATCTAATCCAAATAAAAATTTATATATTTCTTTACTTAATATTGCTAACCCAAAGGTTGCTGGCATAACTATTATATACATCATTCTAAAAGCATAGCTTGTTTGTTGTTTTAAATCCTTCTTATTTTTATAAACAAAGGCCTGTATAATCTTTGGAAATATTGATGTTCCAAGAGCTGTTACTATGGCAAGTGGTACATAAACTAAAGTTTTATAATAAGAAAGTTGTGCTGATAAACTATTTACCTTATCTGCATCAAAACCCGCAGATGTTAAACTTCTACCTAAAGTCATACTATCTATAACACCAGCAAAGTTTTGAACTGCTGCAACTAAAGTTATAGGAATAGCATACATAAATATTTTTTTAACTATTCTCTTATCTGAAACCTTCTTTTTACTTGGATCATGATTTCTTTCAGCTTCTTCTTCAAAATCTCTCTTATTATATATATAAATAATATATATAATTCCACCAATTGCTCCAAGAGAAGTTCCAACAGTTCCTCCAGCACTTCCCCAGTCTAAACTACTTGTAACTTTTAACAATAAAAATGCAAATACTAAGCTAAGAACTACATTTATTAATTGCTCAATAATTTGAGATATAGCTAAAGACTCCATTTCTTCAACACCTTGCATATAGCCTCTATAAGCAGCCAAAACAGCTGCAAATATTAATGCAGGTCCTAAAAATACAAATGTCCATGCCGATTGCTCTCTATAAATTAATTTAGATATAGGAAATGCTAAAGCCATAAATATTCCAGCAATAACCATACTGATAATTCCAAAATATCTTATTGATAGTTTCATTGCTCTTAAAGCATCCTTATTATTTCCTAGTGCTCTTAGTTCAGTAACTACCTTAGTTACAGCAGGTTGCGCACCTAAGCTTGTTACTGCAATTAAAAATACAAATATATCATAGCCTACTACATATATTCCATAACCAGTTTCGCCTAAAACCCATGTTAATAAAGGAACATATATTGCTGATAATAATTTACCAGCAATACCAGCTATTGATAATATTAAAAACCCACGTCCTACTGATTTTTGTTCCATATTAAACCTCTATTTACTATATTTTAAACTTAAACACATCATTTTTTATCTTTTTAAATACTGGTGGTAAGCTCTCTGTTATTGTTTTATTATTTAAATAGCTTAATTTATCTTTTGTATCCCTAAAAATTAATTTATATGCATATAAGAATTGGCAATCTAAACCGAACTTATTTGCAAAGAATGAATTAAGTTTTCTATCACCATATTTATTATCACCTATAATAGGAGTTCCTAAGTGAGATAGATGAGCCCTTATTTGATGGCTTCTTCCTGTTATTAAATCTATTTCTAAAAATGAATAAGCTCCATTTGTTTTTAAAGTTTTAACTTCCATTGCTATTTCTTTAGAATTAGGTACTTTTTCATCATAAATCCTAGAAATATTTGCATCCTCATTTTTTAGAATATATCCTTTATATAATCCATCCTTAATTTTACCCTTAACTAAGGCATTATAGTATTTTTCAACCTTACCTTCTCTTATTAATTCATTTACATTTCTTAACGCTTCAAAATTCTTCCCGAATATAACTATTCCTGAAGTATTTCTATCTAATCTATTACATGGTGCTGGAGTAAAGGTTACTTCATTTTCAGGTAAATAATCACCTTTTTCATTTAAGTATGATAATACATAATCAGTTAAACTTGGCTCCTTTCCCTTTTCATCTGGATGAACTAGGATATTAGGCCATTTTTCAACTATTAATATATTAGCATCCTCATATGTTATTTTCATTCCACTTGCATTTACCTTAATAAACTTTTCTTCTGGTTTTTCTTTAGTACTTTGTATATATTTAATTTCAATCACATCATCTACTTGAAGAGTGTAATTCTCTTTTTGTTTTTTTCCATTAACTCTTACATCACCTTTTCTTAAGGCTTTAAATATTTTACTTAATGGAACATCCTTTAATAACTTTCTTAAAAATTTGTCTAACCTTTGACCTGCTTCATTTGTTCCTATTTCTATTCTCAAAGTAATCACTCCTAGTTTCTATTTTATGAACTATTTTCCCCATTCTAATAGATTAATATTAATTTAACTTCTTGTCAAATATTCAAATGCCATTTGGCATTGCATTGCTACTCCAAGTGGTAGACAATCTTCATCTATATCAAATAAACTACTATGTGCTGGATAAATTATGTTCTTTTCTTTATTACCTGAACCTAAGAAATAAAATACTGCTGGTCTTTCATTTGCAAAATATGCAAAGCTTTCTACTCCCATTTTAGGATGCTTTTGAAGTAATACATTTTCACTTCCTAAAATCTTTTCTGCTCCTATCTTAAAAAGTTCTACCATATTATCATCATTATAAAGATTAGGATAAGATTCTTCTATATCTATTTCTGCAGAAGCCCTAGAAGACTTACATATTCCTTCTACTATATCTCTTAATCTTTCCTTTGCAAAAGCTCTGTCTTCTTTACTCATGGTTCTTATAACACCACTTATTGTAACCTCTTCTGGTATTATATTTTGAGCAGTTCCACCATGAATACTTCCAACAGTTATTACTGCAGGGTTAGCTGTATTTATTTCTCTACTAACTATAGTTTGTAATGCTAATACAATATGACTTGCTATAACTACTGGATCTACAGTAGTATGAGGATAAGCTCCATGACCACCTGATCCCTTAATCTTTATAGTAAATGGATTTGATGCTGCATTTACTACTCCATCCTTTATCATAATTGTTCCACATTCTAAAGTTTCCTCTACATGAAGGCCACAAACACAATCTACTTTAGGATTTTCTAAAACTCCTTCTTCAATCATAAATCTAGCTCCACCAATTGTTTCTTCAGCTGGTTCAAAGAATAATTTAACATTTCCACTAAATAAATGCTTGTTTTTATTTAATAATTTAGCTGCCCCTAATAAAATTGTAGCATGAGCATCATGTCCACATGCATGCATTCTACCACTTATTTTTGAATTATAATCACAAACCTTTTTATCTAAGATAGGTAGTCCATCAATATCTCCTCTTAAAGCTATTGTCTTTATATTATCACTATTACTTTCCTTAGTTCCTCTTATAATTCCACAAACTCCAGTTTTAGCTACCTCTCTAAATTCAATACCTTCATTTTTCAAAAAGTCTTTTATAAATTTAGAAGTTTCATATTCCTCCATACCTAACTCTGGATGTTCATGTAATGTTCTTCTTACTTTAATTAATTCATCTTTTATGCTTATTGCTTCATTTTTAAAATTCATAAATTTTGCCCCCTTATTTATATTTATGTAATATTACTTAGGACCAGAAAACTTCAATACTATCCCCATCTTTCAACTTTTCTGTATAGCCTACTTTGTTTCCATTTAACATTAAATTAATTATGCCCTTTGCTTCTCTTAAATCAAAAGAAACATAGTTAAATATATCAACAAAAACGTATTCTTTTTTACCATGTAATTTCACACTAGAATCATTAAATTTTACTTCTATTTCAGTTGTATCTTTTATTTTTTCTTCTTCGTAAGTAGTTAATTTATCATTTTCATTAATAATATAGTTATCACTAATATTTACTGAATACTTTTTAATATTTACTTCCTTTTTAATTATATACTTTTTTATATCCCCAATTGTCTTAGAAAGGATTATATTAATATCATCATTTTCTTTTATAAAATAATTTATATCTTATTATACTTTCAGAACTTATTGTTTTTAAAAAACCTTCCTGCAGCTGCAATGGATACATCTTTAAGGTTAATACCTAATTCTGATTGAATTTCACTTAGTATTGTTTTAACACCTTTTGCTACTAAATCTATATCATGAATTTGTCCATCTATCATTGCTCTTTCTTCATGTTCTAAGTACTTTTCACATATAACTTTGAATTTATTATCTTCAATTATTCCAACAGTTCCTATTAATGACCGAGTTCCCACATCTAGTGCAAATTTAACCTTACTTAAATCTACATTCTCCATATAAATACACCTCATACCCTATAATATAGCTTCTATTCTCCTTTTATTGCCATAATAAAATTATACAGCCTAATGTCTAATTAGTGAACAATTACTTATTTTTTGTAATAAGATTATTTTCCATTAATACCTTAATTGAGAAGCTTTTACCTATCTTATCGCCAAAATCTACTTTTATAACATCTTTATTAATTTCTAATACTCTACCTCTTCCATAAGCCTTATGAGAAATTATATCATTAATCTTTATTCCATAATCTTCATTAGTTTCTATTTCTTTAAATTTACCTTCTATAACAAATCTTGAAGCTTCCTCAAATTTTCCTCTTTGAGTTTTAGGAGAAAATATATAAAGATTATCTATAGCCCTTGTTATTCCAACATAAAACAATCTTCTTTCTTCTTCAATATTTTCTTCCATTGAGGATCTATGTGGAATTGTTTCTTCATTTGCATTAATTAAAAATACATTTTTGAATTCCATTCCCTTAACTCCATGAATTGTACTTAAAACAACTCCTTCTTTTATATCCTTGCTTTCTTCTATACTTTCTTTAACTTTTTCTACATGAGAAAGCAATTCTATAATAGTCTTAAGTCCATCAGCTGCACTTTTAAATTCTTCCACTATATCTTCTAAATCATCAATACTTTGATTATACCTTTCTGAATAATCCTTTAGATAATCTATATAGCCAAGTTCCGTTATAATATATTGTATTGCTGATGATAAGGATAGCTTATTCAAGTGAATAATATCTTTTCTTAATTCATCTAGCTTTTTGGCTTGATATGGCGGTGTATCTTTTTTTTCAATTAATATATCAAAGGGAGATTTATCTTCTCTGTAAGTTCTTAAATATTCTAAATTGCTCTTACTAACATATCTAAAGGGTTTATTTATAATATGTAAAAAACTCTCCCTGTCCTTAATATTAATAGCAAGTTGTAAATAAGCTAAAATATCCTTAGAAATAAAGTGTTCAAAAAAATTATATCCTTTATCTAAAAGGACAAAAGGTATTCTTCTTCTTGTAAATGTATCTATAAGGCTTCTAGCTTCCATATTAGTTCTATATAAAACAGCATTTTTACTTACATCATATATAGACTTTTCAATTATGTTCGCTATCTCTTCCCCTTGACTTCTTTCATCATAAGGAGATGAAAACTTTATAATTCCATTAGTGCTTTTATAAGAATTAATCACTTTATTATTTCGTTTTAAATTATGTTTTATTACATCTTTAGAAGCCTCCACAATATTTTCATTACTTCTATAATTTATAGATAAGTAAATCTTTTCTCCTCCATTAAATATTTCCTTAAAAGTCACCATGTACTCTGGCTTAGAGCCTCTAAAACTATAAATGCATTGATCTTCATCTCCTACTGCAAATAAAGAGTTGTTTTTATTCATCATTTTTAAAAATGTAATTTGTAAATCATCACAATCTTGAAATTCATCTACAAGAACATATTTAAATAAACTTAGATATTTATTTAATAAGCCTTCATTTTCTCTAAATAAAGTTATTACCTTTATTGATAAATCGTCAAAATCCCAAAGTTCATTTTTATTTTTATATTCTTCATATTTCTCTAAAGCTTCTACAAAAATATCCTTAGCTAAAGAAGGCTTAAAATCTTCTATTTTTTTTAAAGAAGTTTTAAATAATGAAATATTGTTAAGGACTTCTTTAATCTTATCTTCACTAACTTCATCTGAATATTTTGCTAAAACGGATTTAATAATTCTATGAGAAACACCTCCTTGAATTATAGATATATTGTGGCCTTCTCTTAATAGAATCTTATAAAATAATCCATGGAAGGTTCCAAAAAAAGGTGCAACTTCTCTATTAAATACATTTTTGTATCTAGTCCTCATATTATCTGCTGCTGCCCTTGTAAAAGTTATTACAATTATATTTCCAACCTTAACATTTAAATTAGTAACTAAATGATTTACTCTATTAATAATTACTGTAGTTTTACCAGAGCCTGGGGCTGCTACAACTAATACATTTTTTTCATTTATATTAACAGCTTTATTCTGATATTTATCTAAATCAACCTTCATGTTATCTCCTCTTACTATTTATTATTGACTTTTTTATACTACAAATAACTATATTGTAATAATTTATTTATAGAGGTACAATAGGTATATGTTTCAATATTAATTTCTTTAGTATATTAATATTAAGAAAAAGGAGAAGAATATGGAAAACTTAATAAGATTTGATGTTACTAATGAACGTAATCTAACAATGTTAGTAGATTTTTATGAGTTAACTATGGCAAATGGTTACTTTAATAAAGAAATTCAAAATAAAATAGCTTATTTTGATATGTATTTTAGAAGAGTTCCAGATGGTGGCGGATACTGTATTATGGCAGGAGTGGAACAATTAATTCAGTATTTAAGCAACTTAAATTTTACAGATTCTGATATAGATTATTTAAGAAGTAAAAATATTTTTTCAGAAGATTTTTTAACTTATCTAAAAAACTTTGAATTTGAATGTGATGTATGGGCTATTCCTGAGGGGAATTTTGTTTTTCCAAACCAACCACTTGTTGTCGTAAGAGGTCCAGTTGTTCAAGCTCAATTTATAGAAACTATGATCTTACTTACAATAAACCACCAAACTCTAATAGCAACTAAAGCTAATAGAATATGCAGAGCAGCAGAGGGAAGAACTGTAATGGAGTTTGGTTCACGTAGAGCTCAAGGATATGATGGTGCTATATATGGTGCTAGAGCTTCTATAATTGGTGGATGTGATTCTACAGCTTGTACTATAGCAGATAAATATTTTAGTGTTCCAGCAGTTGGTACTATGGCTCATAGTTGGGTGCAATTATTTGATACTGAATATGAAGCATTTAAAGCCTGGGCAGAAGTTTATCCAGATAATTGTTCTCTACTAATTGATACTTACAACGTTTTAAAATCTGGATTACCAAATGCAATAAAGGTTTTTGATGAAATTTTAAAACCACTTGGAAAAAGACCTAAAGGTATTAGAATAGATTCTGGTGATATTACTTATCTAACTAAGAAATGTAGAAAAATTCTAGATGCAGCTGGATATGAAGATTGTAAGATAATAGTGTCTAACTCATTAGATGAACATATAATAAGAGATGTTTTAAGTCAAGGAGCTTGTATTGATTCCTTTGGAGTTGGTGAAAGATTAATAACTGCAAAATCAGAACCTGTTTTTGGAGGAGTCTATAAACTTGTAGCTGTTGAAAAAAATAATGAAATAATACCTAAAATAAAAATTAGTGAAAATACAGAAAAAATAACTAATCCAGGCTTTAAGAAAATATATAGAATTTATGATAAGGATACTCATAATGCTATAGCTGATCTTATTGCCTTAAACTCTGAAGTTATTGATGAATCAAAGCCACTTGAAATCTTCCATCCAATAGAAACTTGGAAGAGAAAAACGGTAACTAATTTTTATGTAAAAGATTTAATGGTAAAAATTTTCGATAAAGGTAATCAAGTATATGAAAGTCCTTCTGTATTAGAAATTAAAGAGTTTTCTAAAAATGAAAGTTTAAAAATGTGGCCTGAAATTCTAAGATTTGAAAATCCACATACTTATTATGTAGATTTATCAGAAAATTTATGGAAATTAAAACAGGACTTACTTCATAAATGTATAAAATAAGGAGCTGTATAGCTCCTTATTCCTATTTCCATCTATATTTTTTAATAATTAATAACCCTATTATCCTCATCATAACTTGAATACCTATCTTGAGAATAGAATAAATCATCATTTAAATTTTCTGCAAAAGAAAACTTAGCACCTGATGTTGATAATTCCTTAAAAGGACATAAATCATTCTCGTTATTTACAGTATGCATTGGGCATTCATTATAACAATTAACCCTTTCTTTGTTTGTTGACCAAAACGGACACTTACTCATACTCTTCCCTCCAAACCCCAATAGTTGAAAACGAAATCACAATTTTCTTATATTATAGTATATATTTTTGTTAAAATAAAGTATTCTAGCACTACTTTTGTGAGACAAATATCGACTTAATTATCTATATTACTACACCGCTCTATGGATTTTGAATATATTCTCCATAATAGGTCCTCGTTAATACTCATTTTTTTTCGCATTTCAGTTATTTTATCACTATCAACATTTTCATAAGCTAATGCTAAGTCTAAAATATCCTTAAGTACATTTTGTTCTCCTAGTAATGCATTCTTAATCTCAGAGTTTAACGGTAACTCTTTAACTACATAATCAATATTTTTTTCAATCATTTGGTGCATATTAGAAAATAATCCTACCATAAATGCTTGAGGAGCATAATTAGGCGAAATTATATTAGCAATTTCTTCACAAAATTTTGCTCTGATAATTATTATATTTGCATATCCATCATTTATAGAAGACATCTCTACAACAGTTAAAATAGATAACCATTTTCTAAGTTCTTCTCTACCTATTAATATAATAGCTTGTCTAATTGATTTTATTTCTTGAAGAAAATTAAAATAAGATGAATTTATAAATTTTAAAAACTTATATGTTAATGCAACATCAGTTTTCATTATATATTCAACCTTATCAATATCATAATTTTCCTTAATAAGTTCAACTAATAACATAAATATGCTAGTATTCTTAACAGCAATATCCTTTCCTAAAAATATGGAAGGCTTACTATAGTAATACCCTTGAAAATAAATATATCCCAATCCTTTTGCTTCATTTAACTCCTCAGAAGTTTCAACTTTCTCTGCTAACATATCTATATTATATTTATTACATATATAAGCAATTTTCTTTCTAGCTTCACTTGTTGCTAATCTAAAGTCAACTTTAACTATATCAATTACTCCAATAAACTTTACAATATGTTCAACTTCTACAACATCATCTAATGCTATATAATATCCTAAATCCTTTAGGGACAATAGTTTATTTATTATTTCTTCTGATGGATTAACAGTTTCAAGCACTTCTATTACAACATTTTCTTTTGGAAGTAAAGTAGCAATATCTTTCATTATCAAAGCTTCAGAAAAATTAACAAAAGCTCTTTTTTTATTTGTTAAAATATCTAATCCAAAGGATGATATATTTTCAATAACTTTATAAGTTGAAACTTCATCTTCAATTAATGGATTATAACTATTTTCCATAGAATTTCTATATAATAATTCATAAGCCACTACTTTTCCATTTTTATCATAAATTCCTTGTCTAGCTATAAAAATATCCATATTTTTTCCTCTTTTATCAATATAAATCCATTATAACCTAAAACATGTAAATTTAGAATATTTTTTTAATTTAAAATAGAGCTGCCTAAGCAGCTCCTTTATTAAAATTTTAGAATGCAAATTTAGAATTATTGAAAAAATATATATTTTAGAAACTCCTATGGAAATTTCTTTCTTAATTTTTCATTATTCTTTTTGATTGTTCAACAGCACCATTTTTATCTTTTATTTTTTAAAGTGAGTACTATTCTTAACTACAGAAATATTTATTATCTCATTTGTAAATGCTTTAAGAAGAGCTTTTTCTAAAACTTTTTCATGATCATAGTTTTCTATATCTCTACATTCAGCAAAAACTTTATTTAATTCTCCATCTACATTTCTATAAGTTAATGTAACATATGGCTTATCATATTGCACATCAACAATTTTTAATCCCCATGAAATTTGTGCATAGTCACCATCTGATGTTAATTTAGTTAAATCCCTTAACTTCTCCTTTTCTTCTGAAGGATCACTAACTACTATTAATTCATCCCCAACTTTATATTTTCCCATATAAATTCCTCCTTAAATAAATTAATTCTATCTTTAGTATATATTATTACTAAAAATTATGATATTATAATTTAGTATACTTAGATAACCTTTTGTTAATTTATTAACAACTCTTGTTTTTATAATATCATAAGTATTAGTTTATTACAATATTATTAGAATTATTAGAAAATTTCAAGTTAATTTTTTTCTAATAGATATTTATTATCTATTAGAAATTATTAGTAATAAATAAATATTGACATGTAAAACTATATATTATATAATTAGTATACAAATAAAAAAAGGATGGTGTATTATGGAAAATATAACTTCTATCTTCAGAGAAAAGAAATTAAAGCTTACTCCTCAAAGATTAGCAGTTTATAAATATTTAATGAGTACAAATGAACATCCTTCTGCAGAAATTATATATAAATCACTTCAACCTGAGTATCCTACTATGAGCTTGGCTACAGTCTACAAAGCCTTAAAAACTTTAGTGGAAGTTGGATTAGTTCAAGAAATTAACGTTGGTGAAGGTAATTTTAGATATGATGCTAAGCAAGACGAACACGCTCATATCCAATGTATAAACTGTAGTAAGGTTTCCGATTTAGAAAATTTATCATTTTCTACTCTTAATCATGCTGCTGAGGAATGCTCAGAATTTAAGGTTTTATCAAATAGAGTTTTCTTTTACGGATTATGTAAAAACTGTAAATAAGATAAAAACAAGCTAAATCTTATGATTTTAGCTTTTTTTTGTTTTGAAAGGCCGCATTATTGCGGCCTAAAAGGGGGATGGGGGGGTTTTAGCTTAAACGAAGATTTCTCTACGTTTGCTATAGGAGAATACTTCTCCGGTACAATAATAGTATTATCTACACCCAATCTTTTTATTCATTTTTATTTAAATAAACCACTATTATAAGCATCAATTACTTTATCTAAAAAAACAGCTTTTTTATAATCTACTATGCTTTTTATAGCTACTAACATTTGTACATTTTCATCCTCTTCAAGAAATTCATTTCCTATATCTTCTTTAATTTCTTCATCATAATCTTCACTTTCAATGCTATCTACATTTTCAGTATTTATTTTATTATTTTCAAAACTAGATATATTAGACTCATTATTAGATAAATTAAAATTTGCAAGCCCTAAATTTGTCATAATATTTTGTAATGGAGTGAAATCAAATCCCATTGAATTTGATTGCTTACTATTGCCTTGATCTAAGTTGAAATTATTTAAATCTATACCATCTGTTTTCATAGAAGATAGTATACTTCCAATTTGATTAAAATCTATGTTGCTACCCAAAAGATTCATAAGTTGGGTTGGATTAATACCAAAAGGAATGTTATTTCTTAAATTGCTAGAAGATTGACTATTTATTCTATCCTCCCTGCGTCTTCTTCTTCTTTTAGACATTAAAGTTCCTCCAATTATATTTCTGTTGCTTTATTATATGTAAAAATATTTTTTTTGATTATATTTTTGAGCATTTTTTTGGAGGGCTTTGCCCTCCATCCTCTATACTAATATCCGCAGCCGTCTCCACCGAACATATTTCCGAAGCAGCCTCCACATAGTAAGAATAATAATATTATTAAAACTGAACAGTTGCTATTTAATAGACCAGAAGCACATGCAATTAGTAAGAATATAATTGGAGTAATACAACTATTTAATCCACCAAATATATTTCCTGTTCCACAGCAAGCATTTCCCATTGGTTCGCAACATACTGGTTCACAGCAGCAGCAATCAGCATATTTTTTTTCACGGTCATGTTTTCTCTTTGACATGATTTTCTCTCCTTTCTAATTCATATTAGCAGCATCCGCCAAATAAATTTCCACACCCGAAGTTACCACAGTTTCCAAAACCTGAACCATTACAAAGGAATAAAATAACTAATAGGAATAGATAAGGTGTACAATTTCCTAATCCGCCATATCCGCCAGCTCCTCCGTATCCACCACCATCCCAGCAGCATTCTTCACAACAGCAATCACGTCTACGTGATTTCTTACAACAGCAGCGACTTCTACCTCTGTTACCATATCCACCGCCAAATCCTCCGCTGTAGAATAGGATTAATAAGATCCAAATCCAACTTCCAAATCCGCCAAAACAACCATTGTTATTACAACAGTTTCCAATTGGTTGTGATGGACAATTTGGTGCAACATTATCATTACAGCCACATGAATTTAAACCATTTAGAATTTCATTCATTTCCATAACTTACTCCTCCTTGGGATTTTTAGTTTTTTTTGTTTTATAATATATGATATTCCCTCGAATAATAATTGCCACTGTTTTTTATTGTAATATTATAAAAAATAGTATATAAATATAAGGCTTTGTTTTGTTTGAATGTTGATAATTATTAACTTTTAAAATGGTAATTGTTTCTATTCATCATGGAATTATATCCTAAATTAATATATAATAAAAATATATATTTTTTGTAATTATATTTTATTATTCAGAAAATTTATTTATAAGTAAGGAGAAATTATGAAATTAAAGTTAAAAAACGGAAACTTAGTTAATACAACTTATTCCTTAGCCTATATTATATTATCATATGTATTTACACTGTGGTATCAAATTGAATATCTCGCTTTTGAGGTTGAGGCTTCAAGAGCTATTGTTTTTCTGATTTTCAATATTATTTTTGTAGTATTAACATTATGCTTTTTAAAACTTAGCAATAGAACTATAGCAATACTTATTATAACCATATTTAGTATAATAAGTTTAAAAGTTTACGCCACAGGACCTATGCAAATATTATTAAATAATAAATTTAATGATTCCTTACCAAAGGAAGCTATAATAACCTTTGCATTTATAGTAGAAATAATAATATTTATTTCAAATTTAGCAGTTTCATTTTATGCTATATTTAGATTACATGAATTGCAAGAAAATAAAAGTTATATTTAAAGCGAAATCTTAAACTATTGCGAATTAAAATACTTTTTTATTATCAACATCAGTTTAAAACAGAGGCAAATATAAAAAAGGATATCGGTATTATATTTATTATCAACTAAGATTGCTCTAAGTTGCAATTATATAATATCTATATCCTTAAATATTTAAAGTAATAATTTTAAAATTTAATTGCAATTATTAAAATTATTCAGTTTCTATTTCGCTTTCTACTAATGGTCCAAAAAGCTTATCTATTAATTCATCTTTGCCTTTTTTATTAACAGATGAGAAAAAGTATAATTTATCTTCTTTTCCTAGCTTCAAAGTATCTCTTATTACTTTTTCATTTTTTCTTAGTTCATTATTAGATAATTTATCACTTTTAGTAGCAATAATTACTTCATCATATCCATAGAATTTAATCCATTCATGCATTTGGATATCATCTGCTGTAGGTTTATGTCTAGAATCTACTAATAAAACTACTCTTTTTAGTTCTTCACGACCACTTAAATAAGTTTCAATAGTATTTCCCCAGCTAGCCTTTTCTGTTTTAGAAACTTTAGCATATCCATACCCTGGTAAATCTACTAAATATAATTCATTATTATTAATTTCAAAGAAATTAATTAACCTAGTCTTTCCAGGAGTTTGACTTACTTTAGCTAATTTTCTTCTATTTGTTAAAGCATTAATTATTGAACTTTTTCCAACATTTGAACGCCCTACAAAAGCAATTTCAGGTAATCCTGTTACTGGATACTGATCTTTTTTAACAGCAGAAGTAACAAAATCTGAATTTTTTATTTTAAACAATAGTATCAACTCCAATTATGGCTTTTTTTAATACCTCATCAACATGATCAACTGTAATAATATCAAGTTTATTTTTAACCACATCAGGTATTTTATTTATATCTTTTTCATTTTCCTTAGGAATAATTATAGTATCAATTCCAGCTCTAAAAGCAGCAATAGATTTTTCTTTTAATCCCCCTATAGCTAAAACTCTTCCTGTTAAAGTGACTTCACCTGTCATAGCTACATTGCTTCTTACTTTTTTATTGCTTAATGCTGAAACTATTGAAGTTATTATAGTAACACCAGCTGAAGGTCCATCTTTCTTTATAGCTCCTTCTGGGAAATGAATATGAATATCTGTATTCTTATAAAAGTCTTCATTTATACCATATTTTTTTGCATTAGCTCTCACAAATCCAAAGGCAATTTTAGCAGATTCTTGCATTACATCCCCTAGTTGTCCAGTTAATGTAAGCTTTCCACTTCCATTCATAGTTACAGCTTCTACTGGTAATGTATCTCCACCAGCAGCTGTCCATGCCATTCCTTTAACTACTCCAACTCTGTCTTCTTTATCTTTAATATCAAAAGTAAAGATTTTGTTTCCTAAATATTTTTCTAATCTATTAGCATTTATTGAAATAGATTTTTTATTATTTTTCATCATTTCTGTAAGAGATTTTCTTATAAGTTTTCCTAAAACTCTTTCTAAACTTCTTACTCCAGCTTCTCTTGTATAATAATTAATTATATCCTTTATTGCTGCTTCAGATATTTTAAACTCATTATTTTCTAATTTATGTTCTTTTAATAATTTAGGAATTAAATATTCTTTTGCTATATGATATTTTTCTTCATAAGTATATCCTGATACTTCTATTATCTCCATTCTATCTAAAAGAGGTCCTGGAATTGTATCTAATGAATTTGCAGTTGTTATAAATAATACTTTAGATAGATCCATATCTAATTCTAAATAATGATCTCTAAAGGTATTATTTTGTTCACTATCTAGCACTTCTAAAAGTGCATCTGCAACATTTCCTCTATGATCTGAACCAAGCTTATCTATTTCATCTAATAAAATAAGTGGATTATTAACTTTTGCTTCCTTTAAAGCATAAGCTATTCTTCCCGGTATAGCACCTACATAAGTTTTTCTATGTCCCCTAATTTCAGCCTCATCTCTAACACCACCTAAGGACATTCTAGTATACTTTCTATTAGTTGCATGTGCTATAGACTTAGCTATAGAAGTTTTTCCAACTCCAGGAGGACCAACTAAACATATTATAGGTCCCTTTAAGCTTTTTGTATATTCCTTTACAGCTAAATACTCTATTATTCTTTCTTTTACTTCTTCTAAGCCATAATGCTCATTATTAAGAATTTCTTCTGCTTCTTTAATATTAAAATTATCCTTTGTTGATTTATTCCATGGAATATCTAAAATCCAATCTAAATAAGTTCTTATAACGTTACTTTCTGAACCTTGCCCAGCAGAAGATTTTAGCCTATTTAATTCACTTTCAGCTTTTTCACGAACATGTTTAGGTAATTTAGCCTTCTTTATTTTATTTTCGTAATTAGAAATCTCTTTCTTTTCTTCGTCATCTTCACCAATTTCTTCTTGAAGTGCTCTAATTTGCTCTCTTATATAATATTCTCTTTGAGATTTATCAATACTTTCTTTAAGCCTTTTTCCTACTTTTCTTTCTATATTTAATATATCAATTTGATTTTCTATTATAACTAATAGCTTTTCTATTCTCTTAATACAATCAACTTCTTGAAGAATTTCTTGTCTTTTATCTTCATCAACTATTACATATGAAGCAACCACATCAGCAAGTTCACTACAGTTCTTAATAGTACCAAAAATAGACATAATACTACTTCTATTATTTCCAGAAATATTTAAATACTTACTGAAACTCTTTTTAAGCAAGTTTACATAAGCTTCTATTCCTTCATATTCTTCATTAGAAGGTTCTTTTATTCTTTCTACCTCTGATTCTATATATTCCTCTTTATCTTTTATACTTATAAGTCTACCTCTATCTATACCCTCTACTAATACTCTTATAACATTATTCGGTAATTTAATTATTTGTTTTATTTTGCAAATAGTTCCAATTTCGAAAATATCATCAAAACTAGGTTCTTCTATTTCATAATCCTTTTGTGTTGATAAGAATATTTCTATTTGATTGTCCATTGCTGCTTCTATTGCAGCTATTGACTTTTCCCTTCCTACATCAAAATGCATAATCATATTTGGAAAGATACTAATACCTCTTAAAGGAATTAAAGGTAGAGTCATAAAATTTTCACTCATTATTCCCATCCTCCTTATTTATCCTATAACTTTATTAGTATACACATAAACTTGTATTTTTTCAATCTATTTTATATAGATATATACATCTTATTATTTAATAATTTATATTTAACAATAATATATATTAATAGTTTCAGTTTTATTAATATTATAATACATATATAATTTATAAATGAAAATAATTTTTATAAATTATTTTAGTTTAATCTTCTGATTTGGCTGATAATATATCTAAATTATTCTTTATAATAATATCTTCTGATGTATTTTCTTCATAAATGGCTTCATCTATTACTTCTTTTAAACTATTTACTGGTATAACTTTTATTCCATCTATATCTTTATAGCTTTCCCTCCAATTTTCAATTGGAATAATAACCTTAGTAGCTCCAGATTTTTTGGCTGCATATATTTTTGCATTAACTCCTCCTATAGGTTTAACTTCTCCTAGTAAAGTTATTTCTCCAGTCATTGCAACTTTATTATTAATTTTGATTTTGTTAATAGCACTATATATAGCAGTTGCTATTGTTATTCCTGCTGAAGGACCATCTACAGGCATTCCCCCTGGAATATTTATATGTATATCGTAATTTTCACATTCTAAACTAAAAATATTATTTAATACAGTTAACACATTTTGAATAGAGGAATAAGCCGTACTTTTTCTTTTAACTTTTCTATTACTGTTACTTATTTCTTCTTCTTCAATAACACCTGTTACTTTCAATACCCCTAATCTTTTCCTTACCTTCCTAGCAGTAGCTTCTACTTCCATAAGAATCCCTACATTGGCACCATGAACTGCTAATCCATTTACTATTCCTATTTCAGCTTTCTCTCTAATTTTCTTATCTGGAATTTGCGTATAGTTACCACTTTCAATTACCCACTGTATATCTTCTATATTTATATCCTCTCTATCTTCATTAATTGCAACTCCTGAGGATAGCTGAATTAAATTAACTACATCTCTACCATTAGTACAATATTTTGATACTAAGTCTAATGATTTTTCATCTATCTTTAATCCAACTTTCATCACTGCATTTTTTGCAATTACTTTAATTTCATCAGCATGAAGACATCTAAAAAATATTTCAACACATCTTGATCTTATAGCAGGAGCTATTTCTTCTGGACTTCTTGTAGTTGCTCCAATTAATCTAAAATCTGCTGGTAATCCATTATCGAATACCTCTTTAATATAATCTGGCATATTAGGATTTTCGCTGCTATAATAAGCACTATCTAAAAATACCTTTCTATCTTCTAATACCTTTAATAATTTATTAAGTTCTATATTATGTAACTCCCCTATTTCATCCATAAATAAAATACCTCCATGAGCTTTGGTTACTGCTCCTGGTTTTGGTTGTGGAATACCAGCTATTCCAAGAGATCCAGCCCCTTGATATATAGGATCATGAACTGAACCAATTAATGGATCAGCTATGCCTCTTTCATCAAATCTAATCGTAGTTGCATCTATTTCTATAAACTTAGCATCTTTTTTAAAGGGTGATTTTGAGAATTTTTTTGCTTCTTCAAGTACTAATCTAGCAGCAGCAGTTTTACCCACTCCTGGAGGCCCATAAATAATAACATGCTGTGGATTAGGTCCACATAATGCAGCCTTCAAGGCTTTTATTCCTTCCTCTTGACCTATAACTTCTTGGAAAGTAGTAGGTCTACTTTTCTCTGTTAAAGGTTGAGTTAATTGTATACTCCTCATTTTTTGTAATTTATCCATTTCTTTTAAATTCTCTTTATCAATAACTATCTTGTTATTAACATGACCTTTATTGCTATTAACCATATAATAAATAAATAGCAACATAGTTGTTATTTGTAGTATTACTAATATCTCTGTCATATATTTTGCATTAACTCTAAAAGTAAATGCATCCTCCCTTCTATCTGTCATATAAATATTATTAACTTATTGGTATGTTAATATTCTATAAAAAAAGGATACTTTACCATTATTTTTACGTGAGATTTTATCTTTATATATAATTAGTTAAATAAAAAAACATCTTAAAGTTAAAAATAACAATAAGATGTTTTTTTATTTAGGCAGTTTCTATGCCCTTTCTTTTCTTTACTTTTTTTGCTTTTAACTGAGGTCTAACTTCTCCCTCAGGAAGTTTAATTACTTCTGGATTTTTCTTTTCAGTTATACAATCCTGATTTATAATAACTTTTTCTATAGATTCATCAGAAGGAATATCAAACATAATTTCTGTCATAGTTTCTTCTACTATAGATCTTAATCCTCTAGCTCCAGTTTTTCTCTTAATAGCTTCATTTGCTATTGCTTCTAAAGCTTCATCAGTAAAGTTTAATTGAACATTATCTATTTCAAATAACTTTTTATATTGCTTAACTAAAGCATTTTTTGGTTTTGTTAAAATATTTATTAGTGCATCTTTATCTAATGATTCTAATGTTACTACAACTGGTAATCTACCTACAAATTCAGGTATAAGCCCAAACTTCAATAAATCTCCAGGCATTATATCTTGAAGTAACTTACCCACATCTTTGTTATGCTTTGAATTAACGCTTGCACCAAAACCTATAGAACTCTTTTCTGTTCTCTTTTCAATTATTTTATCAATTCCATCAAAAGCACCACCACAAATAAATAATATATTTGAAGTATTTATTTGTAAAAATTCTTGATGAGGGTGCTTTCTTCCTCCTTGTGGTGGAACTGAAGCAGTAGTTCCTTCAAGTATCTTTAATAATGCTTGCTGAACTCCTTCTCCTGATACATCTCTTGTAATAGATGGATTCTCTGATTTTCTTGCAATCTTATCTATTTCATCTATATAAATAATTCCTTTTTCTGCTCTCTCTATATCATAATCTGCATTTTGTATAAGTTTTAATAATATATTTTCTACATCTTCACCTACATATCCAGCTTCAGTTAAAGTTGTAGCATCAGCAATTGCAAAAGGAACATTTAAAAACTTAGCTAAAGTTTGAGCTAATAATGTTTTACCTGAACCAGTTGGTCCTAATAAAAGAATATTGCTTTTTTGAAGTTCTATATCATCATCTACTAAGTTAGAATTAATTCTTTTATAGTGATTATATACAGCAACAGATAAAGATTTTTTAGCCTTCTCCTGACCTATTACATATTGATCTAAATAATTCTTAATTTCATTTGGTTTAGGAACACTTGTAGTATCTAGCTCAACACTTTCTTCAAATTCGTCAGCTATTATTTCTGAGCATAAGTCTATACATTCATCACAAATATATACTCCAGGCCCAGCAATTAATCTTTTTACTTGCTCTTGATTTTTACCACAAAAAGAGCATTTTAATTGTTTCTTCTCATCGTATTTAGCCATAAATTCACCTCACTTGGTTAAGATATAACAATTTTATTCGTTACTACCTTTTTCATTTTTAATTATTACTTTATCTACCAAACCATAATTCATAGCTTCTTCTGCTGTCATAAAGTAATCTCTTTCAACATCAGATTTAATTTTTTCTAGGGGTTGCTCTGTATTTTCACTTAAAATTTTATTTAAAGATTCCTTAATCTTTAATATTCTTTTAGCATGAATATCAAAATCTGTTGCTTGCCCTTGGAAGCCACCTAGTGGTTGATGAATCATAATTTCACTGTTTGGAAGTGCAAATCTCTTTCCTTTTGCTCCAGATGAAAGTAAGAAAGAGCCCATTGATGCAGCCATACCTATACATATAGTTGAAACATCTGGCTTTACATATTGCATTGTATCATAAATAGCCATTCCTGAAGTTATTGATCCTCCTGGGCTATTTATGTATAAATGGATATCTTTATCTGGGTCTTCACTTTCTAAAAATAATAGTTGTGCAACTACTAAGTTCGCTACTGTATCATTTATTTCTCCACTTAACATTATTATTCTATCTTTTAATAACCTTGAAAAAATATCGTAAGATCTTTCTCCCCTACTAGTTTGTTCTACTACCATAGGAACTAAACTCATTTTAATTCCCTCCTTCTCTAAAAATTACCTTCTTTTATAATATATCCATATTCCATAAAAAATAATTATATTAAATTATATAAAATTTTATTTAATTTGTTAATGAATATTTGAAATAATTGCCAGAATTAAATTCTGGCAATTATTATTTTTGCTATTTATTGTTTTCTACTAATAACTTTACAGTTTTTGATGTTTTTACATCTGCTATAAGAGCAGCTTTTTGAGTATTTAATAGTAATTCTACCATTTTTTCATCATCACCAGCTGAATACATTTTAGCAACTTCTTCAGCTTTTTCTTTTAATTCTTCTTCAGTAGCATCTATATTTTCTGCTTTTTCAATTGCTTCTAATACTAAATCAGTCTTAACTTTAACTTCAGCATTTTCCTTCATATAATCTCTCATCTTAGCTTCATCTGTTCCAGTAAATTGGAAGTATTGTTCTAAGTTTAATCCTTGATATTGAAGTCTTTGCTCTAAGTTTTTAACCATAGCATCAATTTCTTTTTCTATCATAACAGCTGGAACTTCAATGTTTGCATTTTCAACAACTGCTTTAATTACAGCTTCTTCATGCTCTTTTTCAGCTCTATTAGCATTAGCTTCTTCCATCTTCTTAGTTATGTCAGCTTTTAATTCTTCTAATGTATCAAACTCTGAAGTTTCTTTAGCAAATTCATCATCGATTGCTGGTAATTCTTTAACTTTTATTTCTTTAACTAAAACTTCAAATTTAGCTTTTTTATTGTTTAATTCTTCTTTGCCATAGTTTTCTGGGAAAGTAACATTTACTTCAACTTTATCCCCAGCCTTAGCACCTATTAATTGCTCTTCAAAATTATCTATGAAAGTACCTGAACCTATTTCAAGTGAATAGTCCTTACCTTCTCCACCTTCAAAGGCTACATCATCAACATAACCCTTAAAATCAATAACTGCTGTATCACCAGTAGCTACTTCTCCATCTTCTTTTGTTTCAATTCTAGCATTTTTTTGTTGCATTTCTTTTAATCTTGCTTCTACGTCTTCTTCAGTTACTTCGTAAGATGGCTTTTCAATATTTAATCCCTTGTATTCTCCTAATTCAACTTCTGGATAAACTGTAACTTCAGCAGTATAAACGAAATCTTTTCCTTCTTCTACTGTTACTATATCTATCTTTGGATAGTCAACAGGAATTATGTCATTTTCTTTTAATGCATTTGAATAAGATGCTTCTATTGCAAAATTTATTGCATCTTCCATTAAGACTCCAGTTCCATAGTACTTCTTTACTATAGCCATAGGAACTTTTCCCTTTCTAAATCCAGGTACATTAAAATTTTTAACATTTTTGTTATAAGCTTTTTTTATAGCTTCTTGAAATTTATCAGCTTCAACTGTAATTTCAAATTTCACAAGGTTTTTCTCTATTTTTTCCATTTTAGCTTCCATCGTATTCTTTCCTCCTAAAATAGTAAGATACTATCATAATTGATATAACTAGCTTATTATAACATACAATATTGTTTGCTTTCAAATATTTGTTTATTTAATTTATTAATTCTCCATTTGAATTTATATATTTAACATTTCCATCTATAGTCACTTCTAATCCTTTTTCTTTGATTTCACCTAACTTAATTTCTTTTCCCTTGGAATTCCATAAAGTTTTATGACTATTATCATTTAAATCTACTACCCAAATGTATTTGTTTAAATCATATCCAAAGTATGGAACATTACTTATATATGCTACTTTTGTATTAGTGATAAATTTAGCTTCTACATTCCACAAATAGCCATTATATGTTTGCAGAACTGAAGATTTATTAAATACCTCTCCATTTGGAGCTACATATTTATCTTTAGTTATATTTGCTTCTTTAGTATTAACATTGAATATTTTCATATCTTGATTTTCATCAATAGTAAGAATTAAATTTTTATCTTGATTTAAAGTATAATAAATATTACTTGGAGCATCTTTTATCCCCTTAAACTTAACTACCCCATTAATTTCTTCATATTCTGCCTTTAATATAATTCCTGCCCTAACAATTAAATCCATTGTTTTTATTTCAGGTTCCTTAGGTGTTTCTTCTTGTACTGTCTCTTCTTGTTTATTTTCTTCATTTGTCTTATTAGTATTATCTTGAATTTCTTCATTATCTTCATCTATCCAGCTTTGAACTTTACTTCTTAAGGTCTCCATGTTTATACTGTTCATTGCCATCTTTAAAAATAATATACCGATAACAAGTACTCCTAAAATTGATATTATAGCTATTCTTTTTCTTCTTTTTCTCATTAGCCTTTCATAGTCTCTACTGAATATGCTAGGTTTTCTCACACCTAATTCCCTCCTTATAAAATATTATTTATATTAAAAACACTAAATATATTATCTATAAATAATTATTGATTATTCTATTATTTTCTAGTTCCACATCCACAAGAAGATTTTCCACCTTTTGTGCTACAGCATCCCCCACATTTAAGAAGACCATAGTCTCTTAATTCTTTTACTGTAAGCTGTGCTTGATTTTTATCATAATCTTCATATTCAGGTGTGGCTTTCAATAACTCTTCTGAATTAATATTTATCATTTAAATCACCTTGTATAATGAAAACATAGTAAAAAACAGATTTTCATTATACTTTTCC
>ERZ857998.570-NODE-570-length-50423-cov-6.536670_pt1 | contig 50423 bp, 34 predicted proteins | sample MGYA00519954_ERZ857998 | MGnify/ENA primary metagenome ERZ857998 (study PRJEB31778, sample SAMEA3449424) | human gut metagenome | biome: human gut; feature: human-associated habitat; material: faeces | place: United Kingdom | collected 2010/2012 ...
GTGCGTGAACTACGGCCAGCGCGTGCAGAACTCGGTGTTCGGCGAAGGCATGGCGAACATTCTTTCGTTCACTGACTTCCTTGGCAAGTTCGAGACCCCCGCGTGGTCCATCGTTACCGGCATTGCCATCACAGTGTTGGTGGTTTTCGGAGTCAAGGCCATCGCCAACTTCGCCACGGTATTTGTGCCGCTGTTCATCGTCGTTGTGCTGTATGCATCCTTCGTGATGTTCCAGTCCAATCCGCTGTCCTCGCTGTTCAACACTCCTGCCCCTGGTCCGGCGCTTTCGCTGGGCGCCGCAACCACCATCGTGGCTGGCGGCTTTATCGCAGGTGCCATCTGCACTCCCGATTACGGTCGATTTTTGCGTAACGGCACCGAGGTGTTCTGGATGACCCTGATCGGCACGTTTGTTGGCGAGCTGGGCATGAACCTATTGGCAGTGCTGTTGGCTCACGCCACTGGTACCAATAACGTGGTCGACATGATGATGGCCACCTCCGGTGTAATCGGCGTACTGATTGTTGTGGCTTCCACCGTCAAGCTCAATGACATCAACCTGTATTCATCATCCCTTGGCCTGTCCACGATGATTAATGCGCTGTTCAACCGTAAGCTCAACCGTGACGCACTTGTCTGGGGCCTGGGCATCGTAGGCACATTCCTGTCCGTAATCGGCATCATCAACTACTTCACTGGCTTCCTGACGTTGTTGGGCGTCGCCATTCCTCCGGTCGCTGGCGTAATGGTCGTCGACTACTACATTCTGCGTCGCGGCCGCAAAGATCTTGAAGCCACCCGAGAAGCGGGCACCCTGCCGGAAAGCGTGGAGAAGTGGAACCCGGTGGCGCTTGCCGTGTGGATTATCGGATTCGCAGTGGGCGAGGTCACCAGCATCTACTCGATTGGCATCCCCGGCCTGAACTCGCTGATTGTTTCCGGCATCCTCTACTGGGTCATCATGGTCGTCTATGCCAAGGTCAAGGGCGTCGAGACCGTGGAGTTCGCCCGCACCAAGCAGGTCCTGTAGGAGGACGGAGCAATGCCGAAGATTACGTTGGCGCAGTTTGAAAGCAAACTGTGTGACCCTCCGGCGAACGTTGTCAAGGCCATCCCCATGATTCGTCAGGCCGGCCTTGACGGTTCGGACATGATCATGTTCCCGGAGATGTTCACTACCGGATACGAACTGAGCATTGTGGGTCCGCGCATCACCGAACTTGCGGAGCCCGTGAACGGCCCGACCATTACCGCATTGCGCGAGGCCGCCAAACAGGCCGGTGTGTATGTGGTGGCTCCCATCGCGCTCTATCACGATGACCTGCCGGGTGTGCCGTTCAATAGCGCCGTGCTTATCGATCGCGAAGGCAACGTGGCGGGTGTCTACGACAAGCAGCATCTGTGGGCTTTGGAGAGGTTCTATTTCCGGGGCGGCAACGGCACTCCCGTGTTCCAAACCGACTTCGGAACCATCGGCATCATGATTTGCTATGACATGGGCTATCCGGAAGTGGCGCGCATGCTTGCCCTGCAAGGGGCTCAGATTGTGCTTTGCCCGTCCGCCTGGTGCGAGCCTGACCATGATGTATGGGACATCAACGTACCTGCACGAGCATTGGAGAACACGGTGTTTCTTTGTGCCGTGAATCGGTACGGCAGGGAGCAGGACCTGTATATGGGCGGCCATAGCAAGGTGTGTGACCCGAGAGGGCGCGTCGTTGCGGAGCTGCCCGACGAGGGCGAAGGCGTGCTGAACGTGGAGATTGACCTCGCCGACGTCGTTTCCAACCGGCAGACCAGCCCGTACCTGCGCGATCGCAGACCGGAGCTATACGGCAAGGTATTGCTGCCCTGATGTGAAGTGTCGGGACCGGATCATTGTTTTCCCATCAAAAGAGGAAGACGATGATCCGGCCCTCGTCTCGTATAAAAACCGTAAATATATCAGTAGTTCAAGGAGTGTGCCATAACCATGACACAGACAACGGCCGTCGCGCCGGCACAGGAGCCGGCTTTCGAATCAGACAGCCTTCATATTCCGGATAGCGACAGGCGCGGATGGTGGTCCATCGCCTGCATCTGGATCGGTAATTCCATCAACGTGTCCACCCTGATGACCGGTGCGGTACTCGGCGCAGGACTGACCTTGTGGGATGCATTCTGGGCCGCATTCATCGGTTTTGGCATCATTCTCGCCTACATGTGTTTCGTGGCCATGGAAGCAACCGACACCGGCCTTCCCACCTCCGCTATGTCCACTGCAGCCTTGGGACGCAAGGGCGGACGCTACATCATCTCAATCATCCTGGGTGTCTCACTGATCGGATGGTTCGGTGTGCAGGCGGCAGTCTGCGGATCCTCATTCTCCCTGATGGTCGGCAAGCTCGGGCTAGACGTTTCGCCGCAAATCTGCTCTATCGTGCTGGGCGCGCTGATGCTCGTCACCGCCATCCTCGGTTTCGACGGCGTCAAGTGGGTCAACTACATCGCGGCTCCTTTGCTGTTCATCATTTGCGCCTATGGCCTGTTTGCCTCCCTGTCCAATACGGGCATGGGCACGTTGACCTCCTACGTGCCCAAGGAAAGCATGGGACTGGTAGCCGGTATCAATATTGCCGTGGGCTTCTTCGCCGTCGGCGGCGCCACTGTGGGCGACTTCACCCGTTACGCGCGTGATCGAAAAGGTGCAGTGCTGTCCAGCATCATCGGCATCTGGCCACCCATGGTCATCCTGCTTATGATGGGTGCGATGCTCTCCGTCGTCAAGCCCGAATCGGGCGGCGATATTTCCCAGATCATGGCATCCATGGGTCTTGCCGGAGCCGCTTTGATTGCTCTTGTGCTATCCACGTGGTCCGTCAACGTGGGCAACGCCTACTCTGCAGGACTCGCTTTCGCCGTCATCGCCGACAAGGGAGATAAGGGCTATCGCGTTTCCACCACCATCGCTGGCATTCTTGGCATTATGCTTGCCGTGGCTGGCATCATGGACTACTTCCAGATGTTCCTGACCGTACTTTCCGCGATGATTCCAGCGCTCGCGGGCTCGATGATCGCAGATTACTGGTTTGTTCGCAAGGCCCGTCCGCAAAACTTCAAGCCACTTGACGGGTTCTCCGTGCCCGGTCTGGTTTCGTTCATCGTGGGATCGATCGTGGCTCTGATTACCGGTGGCACATTTGCTTCGGTGCCGGCACTTGCATTCCTTGACCACCCATTCTTCCTTGGTCCGGTCAATGGCATAGTCGTGTCCATCGTGCTGTATGTGGCCGTGTACAAGCTGATGAAGCTGCCGAGCTTCGACGGTCCCATTCTGTTGACGCGGAAGGAGCAGTGATATGCGTCATCTCGTATCTTCGGACATCCCCGATATCGCACTTGGTTCATCCCTGCTTGGCGCGGGAGGCGGCGGCGACCCCTATGTGGGCGGTCTTATCGCCCGTCAGGCGTTGGACAAAGCCGGCAGCGTCGAACTCTACGATGCCGACGAAGTGCCGGATGAATGGCTGGTCGCCACCATCGGTGGAGTGGGCGCTCCCAGTGTATTGGCGGAAAAAGGCATCAACGGCTGTGAAATCACCAACCTGCTCGCTGCGCAGGAAGAACAGTTGGGGCGCAAGCTCGACGCGATCGTTCTGTCCGAGATCGGTGGCATGAATTCGGTCATCCCCGTGGCCGCCGCTGCTATTGCCGGCATCCCGCTGGTCAATGTGGATGGTATGGGACGCGCGTTCCCCGGCATGCAGCAGGATTCGTACAACATTGCCGGCGTGCACACCTGGCCTATGGCGTTCGCCGATGAAAAAGGCAACGTGGCCATGCTCACCACCGTCGACAATGATTGGATGGAGAACCTTGGACGTGCCACCGTCGATGCGATGGGCGGCCAGGGTATTGCTCTCGGCCAGTTCATGTCCGGTGAGACGATGAAACGCGCCGCTGTGCGCGACTCCCTGACCAAGGCGAAGTTCATCGGAGAAACCATCCGATCCATCAAACAGATTGCTTCGGATGAGGGATACTCTTCGCCTCGTGCCGCTCTGTTCGACAAGATCGGTGCGGTGGGCCTGATTGAGGCAAAGATCTGCGACGTGACCCGCGAGACCCGCGGTGGCTTCAACTTTGGCCGCGCACAGTTGGATGGTATCCGGGGCTCGCGCGGGCACACCGGAGCCATCGAATTCCAGAATGAAAACCTCATCGCATATCTTGACGGGGAGCCCGTGGCCACGACTCCGGACCTGATCTGTCTGGTCGATTGCGATACGTTCATTCCGGTCACTACCGAGAGTTTGAAGTATGGCAAGCGTGTCATCATGCTGGTTCTTCCGTGCGATCCGGTGTGGCGTACTCAGGCGGGCATCGACCTGGCCGGCCCCCGATGGTTCGGGTACGACCTCGACTACATCCCATACGAGCAGATTCGCTCCGTACTCGCGTAACGTGCCATGCCGGCCGCTGCTGGCCGGGATTGCAACGCAGAACATGTCAATAACAGAAAGGGAATGTGATGAGAACCATCGGTGTCGATGAGATCAACGATATAGCCCTAGGCGCTTCGCTACTGGGAGCAGGTGGAGGAGGAGACCCATATATTGGACGTCTGATGGCCATGCAAGCCGTCAAGGAATGCGGCCCGGTAACGCTGATCGAGCCGGATGAGGTTCCGGATGATGCGTTCATTGCCCCATGCGCCATGATGGGTGCGCCTACCGTAATGACGGAAAAAGGCGGTGGCAAGGACGACTTCGACCGTCTGTTCGACTTGGTCGAACAGTATTCCGGCAAGAAGATATACGCCACTATGCCGATGGAAGCTGGAGGCGTCAACTCGATGTTGCCGATTGCCGCTGCCGCCCGTCGAGGCATCCCGCTGGTGGATGCGGATGGTATGGGCCGTGCCTTTCCTGAGCTGCAGATGGTCACGTTCACCATCGGTGGTGCCTCGGCCACACCGCTTGCTTACAGTGACGAGAAAGGCAACGCCGGTGTAATGAACAACGTGTCCAACAAATGGACCGAGGACATCGCTCGTTCGATTACGAACATCGTCGGCGGACAATTGATGATTTGCCTATACACGATGAGTGCAAAGATGTGCCGTGATTGGGGCGTCTCCGGCATCGTGACCAAATCCGAGCAGCTCGGCAAAGCGATTCGCTCCATTAAGGAAGGGCTTATCGACACCACCACTGAGCAGCGTTTCCTTGAACTCACTGGCGGATGCCGACTATTTAGCGGCAAGGTGATTGATGTCCTGCGCGAAACCCGTGGTGCATTCAACTTCGGCAAAGTGGTGCTTGAGGGCATTGGCTCCGACAAGCAGCATGAAGCTTATGTCGAATACCAGAATGAGAACCTGCAATGCGTGGTGGACGGCGAGACCCTCGCTACGGCTCCCGATCTGATTTGCCTGGTGGACCATGACACCTATATTCCAGTCCCCAACGAAGCCGTGAAATACGGCAAACGAGTTCTTGTGGTCGGCCTACCCTGCGCGCCGCAGTGGCGCAGCGAAGCGGGCTTGGAACTTGTTGGCCCTCGATATTTCGGCATTGACACAGAATACATTCCCGTTGAAGAACGGTCGAAGCACAAAGGAGAGTGACCATGTATAAGCTAGGAATTGATGTCGGTGGAACGAACACCGATGCCGTGCTGATTGATGAGAGCATGAACGTGGTGGCTGCCGTGAAACAGCACACAACCAAAGATGTATACGGCGGTATTATGAATGCCGTCGATGCGGTACTGGAGGAATCCGGTGTGGATGCCGCGTTGATCAACCAGGCCATGTTGGGCACCACGCAGTGCACAAATGCGATTGTCGAGCGTAAGGGCCTGTCCCCAATCGCCATCTTGCGTATTGGCGCACCTGCCACCGAGGGCATTCCTCCGATGGTGGATTGGGAGGATTCCATTCGGGCTGTGTGCGTCGACTGGATGATCATCGGCGGCGGTTTCGAGTTCAACGGCAAGCGTCTCAACGAGTTCGACGAGGAAGCCTGCCGCGCATTTCTCAACAAAGTAAAGGGCAAGATCAAAGCCTTGGCCATCTCCTGCGTGTTCTCCACTGTTCGCAGCGACCACGAGCGGGCGGCTGCCAAGCTGTGCAGGGAAGTCATGGGAGAGGACGTGCATGTCTCCATCTCCAGCGAGATCGGCTCCATGGGCCTTATTGAGCGGGAGAACGCCACCATCCTGAACGCTGCGCTCTACCGGGTGGCTCAGTCCTTCACCGAAGGCTTTGCCCGCTCCCTGGCCGACGAGGGGGTTACCAACGCCAACGTGTATCTCTCCCAGAACGACGGCACCCTGATGACCATGGAGTACGCCCGCAAATACCCCATCCTCACCATCGCCTGCGGCCCCACCAACTCCATCCGGGGGGCCAGCTACCTCAGCCGCCTCCAGAACGCCGTGGTCATCGACGTGGGCGGCACCACCACCGACCTGGGGGTCATCCAGAACGGCTTTCCACGGGAATCCAGCGTGGCGGTCACCATCGGCGGGGTGCGCACCAATTTCCGGATGCCCGACGTGGTGTCCATCGGCCTGGGCGGCGGCTCCATCGTCCGGGAAAGACCCGACGGCACCGTCACCGTGGGCCCGGATTCCGTGGGCTATCAGATCACGGAAAAGGCCCTGGTCTTTGGCGGCGACGTGTGCACCGCCACCGACATCGCCGTGCGCCTGGGTATGGCTGAGCTGGGGGACCGGTCCCGGACGGCCCATCTCAGCGAGGCTTTTGCCCAAAAGGCCCTGGCGGCCATCACCGCGCTGGCGGAGGACGCCATCGACGCCATGAAGGTCTCCTCCGACGATGTGGAGGTCATCCTGGTGGGCGGCGGCTCCCTCGTCCTGCCGGGGGAGCTGGCGGGAGCCAGAACCGTGGTCAAGCCCGCCGAGGGCGGCGTAGCCAACGCCATCGGTTCGGCTATCTCCAAGGTGAGCGGCACCTGCGAGCAATTGGTGGATTATCAGGTCGTTCCCCGGGAGCAGGCCCTAGAGCGAGCCAAGGCGGAGGCGGTGGAGCTGGCCGTGGCGGCCGGCGCCGTCCGGGAGAGCGTGGAGATCATCGACGTGGAGGACGTGCCCTTGCAATACTACCCCGGCAACACCTGCCGCGTGAAGATCAAGGCGGCGGGGGACCTGGCATAGCGAACCAAAAGCGGAGGCCGCCGGCCTCCGCTTTTTGGCGGTGCAAAACTCCGGCGGGCGTGGTACAATATCCCAAACGAAAGGAGGAGCGGGAGCATGCTGAAACGACCGCACATTTTGGTGGTGGGCAGCTTCATGATGGACCTGATCGCCACGACGGAGCGGGCGCCCGGCCCGGGGGAGACCGTCGCCGGCACCGGGTTCCGCACGGCGCCCGGCGGAAAGGGGGCCAACCAGGCCGTCCAGTGCGCCCGGCTGGGAGCCCATGTGACCATGGCCGGGCGAGTGGGGGACGACGCCTTCGGGCGGGAGGCCCTGCAGAGCGTTCGGACCGCCGGGGTGGATCTGTCCCGGGTGACGGCGGACCCCTCCGCCCCCACGGGCGTCGCCCACATCCTGGTGGAGGACACGCCCCAGGGGGTTCAGAACCGCATTACCATCGTGCCGGGGGCCAACTTCACCCTGACCCCGGCGGATTTGGCGTGGATGGAGGATGGGGTCCGGGCCTTCGACATGGTGCTGCTGCAATTCGAGCTGCCTATGGACGTGGTGGAGGCGGCGGCCGGCTGGGCCCATGCCGCCGGGGTGCCCGTCATGGTCAATCCGGCCCCCGCCGCCCCAATCTCAGACCGGCTGCTCGCCTGCGCCGACTACCTGTCCCCCAACGAGCACGAGGCCGCTCTGCTCTCCGGCCTCCCTCTGCGGGCCGGGCCGGCGGGGGTGGAGGCCGCTGACCTGGAGCGGGTGGCCGCCTGGTTTCGGGCCCGGGGCGTGAAGGAGCTCCTGGTCACCCTGGGGGAGAACGGCGCGGCCCTGGCCGGAACACAGGGGATGCTCCGTGTCCCCTGCGTCCCCATGGAGCGGGTGGCCGACCCCACCGCGGCGGGGGATTCCTTTGTGGGCGCCTTCTGCACCGGCCTGTGCGCCGGGCTGGAACGGGAAGCGGCCCTGGCCCTTGCCAGCCATACCGCGGCCCTCACCGTCTCCCGCATGGGGGCCCAGCCCAGCCTGCCCACACTGGGAGAGGTCCAGACCCTGCTGCGGGAGCGGGGCTGCCGCAGCGTGGACCCGGCGGCACTGGACCCTCTGGCGGAGTAGACAACGCCGCCCCGTTTCGGTTGCAATCGACGGCGGAATATGGTATAATCCCTCCCGTCCCATCCAATAGATTGATATAGGCCCGTGATCGGACGGGCGTTTCTACCGGCTGCCGTAAAGAGCCGCGCTATCAGTCTCCCGCGGGCGCGGGGGACCGGCAGCCGTCTCCCGCGGCAGCCCTTTGCGTCTCCGGCCGCGACCCAAGAAAGGAGCAGCCATGAAAACCGAATCCTTCCTCCTCAAGGGGGATCTCTGTTACAGCAAGGACAGCACCCATCTGGAGACCGTGGCCAACGGCGTTCTGGTCTGTCTGGAGGGCAGATGCGCCGGGGTGTTTCCCCGGGTCCCAGAGCAGTACCAGGGCCTGCCCCGGTATGACTTCAGCGGGAGGCTGGTGGTCCCCGGCCTGGTGGACCTCCACGTCCACGCCCCCCAGTATGCCTACCGGGGGCTGGGCATGGATATGGAGCTGCTGGACTGGCTGAACACCAACGCCTTCCCCGAGGAGGCCAAATTTGCCGACCTGGATTACGCCCAAAGGGCCTATAGCCTGTTTGTGGAGGACCTGCGGCGGGGAGCCACCACCCGGGCGGCGGTCTTTGCCACCCTCCACGGCCCGGCAACCCGGGTGTTGATGGAGCTGCTGGAGGCCAGCGGCCTGTGCGCCTTTGTGGGCAAGGTGAACATGGACCGCAACAGCCCGGACATCCTCCGGGAGGAGAGCGCCGAGGCCTCCGCCCGGGCCACGGTGGAGTGGCTGGAGCAGACGGCGGGGAAGTACAGGCGGGTCAAACCCATCCTGACGCCCCGCTTTATCCCCTCCTGCTCCGACGAGCTGATGGAGCGGCTCGCCGGCATCCAGCGGACCTTCGGCCTGCCTGTGCAGTCCCATTTGTCGGAGAACCAGGGGGAGGTGGAATGGGTGCGGGAGCTGTGCCCGTCCGCCTCCTGCTACGGGGACGCCTACGCCTCCTTCGGCCTGTTCGGCGGCGGCGTACCCACCATTATGGCCCACTGCGTCCTCTCCGGCGAGGAGGAGATCGCCATGCTGCGGGAGCGTGGGGTATGGGTGGCCCACTGTCCGGCCTCCAACACCAACATTGCCTCCGGCATCGCCCCGGTGCGCCGGTTTTTGGACGAGGGGCTCCGGGTGGGCCTGGGCAGCGATGTGGCCGGGGGCCACAGCACCTCCCTTTTCCGGGCCATGGCCGACGCCATCCAGGTGTCCAAGCTGCGCTGGCGGCTCCAGGACCAGAGCCTTAAGCCCCTTACCGTAGAGGAGGCCTTTTGGCTGGGCACCGCCGGGGGTGGGGCCTTTTTCGGGCCGGTGGGCAGCTTCCTTCCGGGCTGCGAGCTGGACGCCGTGGTGGTGGACGACCGCCGCCTGGCCACTACCCGGGCGCTGACGGTCCGGGAGCGGCTGGAGCGGGTCGTCTACCTGTCGGAGGACCGGGACGTGGCGGCCAAGTTCGTTCAGGGGCGGCAGGTGCTCCCCGACGAGAAACAGGTATACATTTCCTCCCAGATGTGATAAGATGGAGAAGATCTGAAGCTGAACAGCCAAAGGGCGGCCCGCTTTGGGCCGCCCTCTTTTGGAAGAGGGAGGAGCCGATATGGTCAACGAGTATTGCCGGGTGCCCCAGTGGGAGGCCACCAGGACCCTGGCCGCCGTGGCCCAAGGTCTGGAGAAGGCCGAGCTGGTGGTCCGGGACGCCAAACTGGTCAACGTCTGTACGGGTGAGGTCCTGCCCCACACCGATGTGGCGGTGGCGGCGGGGCGCATCGCCTATGTGGGGGAGAGCGCGGAGCACTGCATCGGGCCGGACACCCAGGTCATCGAGGCTGCCGGGGCCTATCTGGCCCCCGGCCTGCTGGACGGGCACATCCATGTGGAGTCCTCCATGATGACCCTCCGGGCCTTTGCCGGTGCGGTGGTGCCCCACGGCACGGCGGGAATCTACATGGACCCCCACGAGATCTGCAACGTGCTGGGCGCCCGGGGGGTGGACCTGATGCTGGGCGAGGCCGCCTGCACCCCCCTGAAGGCCATGCTGACCATGCCCTCCTGCGTGCCGGCGGTCACCGGCTTCGAGGACACCGGGGCCTCCATCGACGCCGGGGATGTCGCCCGGTATATGCAGGACGGCCGGGTGGTGGCTCTGGGGGAGATGATGAACTACCCCGGCATTCTGTCCGACCAGGAGGGGCCTCACGCCATCGTGGCCGAGACGCTAAAGGCGGGGCGGACGGTCACCGGCCACTATTCCATCCCCGAGACCGACCGGGGCCTCAACGGCTACATTGCCGCCGGAGCCCGCTGCTGCCACGAGTCCACCCGGGAGGCCGACGCCCTGGCCAAGATGCGCTTGGGCATGTACGCCATGCTGCGGGAGGGCTCCGCCTGGAGGGATTTGGGGGAGGTGGCCCGGGCGGTGACCCGCCATGAGGTGGACAGCCGCTTTGCCGTGCTGGTCACCGACGACGCCCATCCCCACACTTTGCTGTCCGAGGGCCATGTGGACCGGCTGCTGCGCCGGGCGGTGGAGGAGGGCATCCCTCCGGTGGTCGCCGTCCAGATGGTTACGCTCAACTGTGCCCAGTGCTTCCAGATGGACCAGGATCTGGGCTCCGTCACCCCCGGCAAGTGCGCCGATCTGGTGTTCTTCGAGGACCTGAAGGACTTCCGGGTCCTGCGGACCGTCATCGACGGCCGGGTCGTGGCCGAAAACGGCCGGCTGCTGGCCGGGCTCTCCCCCTATGCCTACCCGGAGGAGGCCCTGCGCTCCATGCATGTGAAGGACCCCATCACCCCGGCCTCCTTCACCGTGGCCGCTCCCCGGGACGGGGCGGTGAAGGTCCGGGCCATCCGGGTGATCGGCGGGAGCGCCGCCAACCGGGAGAGCCTCGTCACCCTGACCGCCAGGGACGGCCGGGTGGAGGCCGACGTGGAGCAGGACGTGCTGAAGATGGCGGTGCTTGAGCGGCACCACGCCACCGGGCATAAGGCCCTGGGCTTTGTTCAGGGCTTCGGCATCCGGCACGGGGCCATGGCCTCCACCGTGGCCCACGACGCCCACAACCTGATGGTAGTGGGCTCCAACGATGCCGATATGGCTCTGGCGGCCAACACGCTGCTCCAGTCCGAGGGGGGCATGTGCGTGGTGCGGGACGGGCAGGTGCTGGGCCATGTAGCTCTGCCGGTGGCCGGGCTGATGAGTGAACAACCGGCGGAGGAGATGGCGGCGCTGGTGGATGGCTTGGGCCAGGCCTGGGAGGAGATCGGCTGCACCCTGCCGTCTCCCTTTATGACCATGGCTCTCAGCTCCCTGGCCTGTATCCCCGAGCTGCGGCTCACGGATCGGGGGCTGGTGGATTGCCGCAGCTTCCAGTTTGCCGATCTGTTTGTGGAGTAAAACCCAACAAGAGAGCAGGGCCCGGCGGGAACCATTGGTTCCCGCCGGGCCCTGCTTTTTTGTGGGGGATCATACCGCCTGCGCGGTGATGAACCGGGTGAGCATAGCCGCGACCTCGGCCCGGCTGGCCTCGCCCTGGGGATTCAGCGTCCCAGCGTCCGTGCCGGTGATTAGGCCTGCGCCCACGGCCCAGCGCAGGGCCTCGGCGGCATAGGCGCTGACCTGCCCGGCGTCGGTAAAGCCGTCCAGACTGCCCTGAGAGACGGGATTTCCGGCGTAGCGCCAGAGCATGGCGGCCAACTGCTCCCGGGTAATGGGGGCTCCCGGGGCGGAGCCGTCACTGATGCCGCGCGTCACCGCCCAGTCCATCCCCGGCTTGTACCACGGGGAGCCGCCCGCCGTGTCCGCCCCGTCCAGCCGGGCCAGAACGGTCACCAGCATCCCGCGGGTCATGGGGACATCAGGGGAGAAGGCGGCCTCGCCGGTGCCGGAGAACAGGCCCCGGGCGGTGACAAAAGCCACGCTGCCGGTGTACCAACCGTCCGCTGCCACGTCGTCAAAGACGCCTCCCGCATTCACGATACGGTAATCGGCGGCGATCCCGGCGGTAAAGGTGAGCTCATCCGACCCCACCACCACCCAGGGCAGGGGGCGCAGTCCGCCGTTTTCGTCCACATAGGCCAGCACCTCGCCGGGCGCGCCGGTGAAGGCGCTCCGGTCGGGCAGCAGGCGGTTGACGTCAAAGCCCTCCGGCAGGGTGCCGGCAGGTACCGTGACGGTGACGCCCCGGCCGGTGAGGACCACGGTGTGGGCGGCGTTTTCCCGGACCAGGGTTTCCGATTCCACGGAAGTGGCGGCCTCCTCCAGCAGGGTCAGGGTGGTGACGCCGCCCGCTTCGGTGATGGTGTTGGCGCTGGTCTGGGCGGCGGTGACGGTCTCCGCCGGGACCGCCACGGAGCCACCTCCGCCGCCACCTCCACCGCCACCTCCACCTCCACCGCCGCCACTTCCTCCGCCGCCGCTGGGGACGGTGGCGGTCCAGTAGGCGTAGAGGGTCAGCGAGTCGGTTACTGGTGTTTGTGTAGTAAAACGGGTGCCCTTTCCATTTTCTTGGGTATACCAGCCCTGGAAGTCGTAGTCCTCCCGGACGGGGGCGGGGGGCAGGGTGACGGTACTTCCGGAGCGGACACCGCTGCGCGTGTCAAAGACGGCGCCCTGGCTCCGGAAGGTGACGGTATAGAGGGGCGTGCTGTCGCAGACGGTCAGAGGCACCGCGGCGGGCTCTCCGGCGTCGAAGGTGACGGTCACGGTGTGGGCGCCGTTCTCCAGGGCGGACAGCGGCGCGTCCTCCAGCGTGAGCAGAGCGGCGCCGTCGGTGGTGACCTCACCCAGGGCGTATTGTCCGTCGGTCAGGGCGGCGGCGTCCAGCGACACGCCGGTCACCTGGTTGCCGAACAGAGCCAGCGAGAGCTCGGCCCCGCCGCCGGTGTTCCGGTCATAGGTCAGCGACGGGGTCAGCGCCTTGGACTGGCTGACCGGCAGGGCTCCCACGGCCAGGGTGATGGTGACCGCGTCCAGCGTGACGCGGCCGGCGTGGACACCCTGTACCCGGAGGGTGACGGCCTGCCCAGCGTCCTCGGCGGAGGGGATGTAGGTGAGGGTGGAGCCGTCCGCTGTAAAAAGTCCGGAGCCACTCTCCACCGCCGTCTGACAGGTGAAGTCATCGGGCAGGGTCTGGCTTTCGCCATCCAGGAACCAGGCCGCGGCGTCGGCACAGTAGGGGATGGCGGGGGTCTGGCCGTCGTGAGAGGCGGGGACAGCAGAGCCGCTTTGGGCTGCGCTTCCGTCGGCCACATGGAGGGAGTCCACCTCCAGATGCAGGGTGTAGGTCTGGGCGTGGGAGGCGTCCCCGGAGGTATGGACCTGGAAGGTCCACGTCCGGCCGCCATCCTCGGTCACGGCGGGCTCCGCCACGCTGCCCGCCTCAAGGGGGGTGACCACGATGTTGTTGGGGGTCAGATCGGCCAGGACTGTACCGTAGGGCAGATAGGCCCGATAGGAGCCGTCGGCCTGCGGGACGGCAGTCTGCCCGTTTACCAGCACGGACTGCACCGCAGTGGTCTGGTCGCTCTGCCAGGCGGCGAAGAACTCCAGATCGCCCAGCGAACCCGCCGGGATGGCGGAGACCTGCCCGCCGCTCAGATCGCTGGCGGCGTACCAGCCTGTAAACTGGAAGCCCGGACGGGTGGGAGTGGGCAGGGTCAGCGTGTCGTCGGTGACCGCATAGGCTTGAACGGCGTTCTCGGGCAGGACGCCCCCGTTGGTCTCGTAGGTGATGGTGAACTCCCGCCGGAGCTCGGATACAAAGGCGTCGATGTTCACCACGCCGTAGCCGTAGGTGGTGTCGTAGCCCGAGGAGCCCTTGTCGGTGGAGGTGGTCTCCAACAGGTAGCGGAAGCCGTCCTCGGTGAGGTCGCGGTCGTAGCCCAGGGCCAGCGCGGCCATGCCGGCCACCACCGGCGCGGCATAGGAGGTGCCCATGTTGCCCTTGCTGGTCAGATCCAGCTTGTAGCCGTCGGCGCTCTCATGGTCCAGGCCGGCCACGCCGCCCCCGGGGGCGGTGACGTAGACGGAGCGGTTGCGCTGGGAGAAGGAGGAGACGGTCAGACCGCTGTCCACCGAGCCCACGCCGATGACGGCGGAATAGGCGGCGGGGTACTGCAGGGTGGAGGACCCGTCGTTGCCCACGGCGGCCACCAGTACGATGCCGGCGGCCTCCGCCGCCTCAATGGCGGTGCGGAGGGTATTTGACTGGTACTGTGTGCCAAGGCTCAGGTTGATCACGTCGCAGCCGTCGCCAATGGCGGCGTAGATGGCCGACACCACTGCGTCCATGGTGGTGGTCTTTTGATTGAATACCCGGTAGGCCCGGATATCGGCCCCGGGCGCGACGCCGGCCAGACCCACGCCGTTGTTGGTCTGGGCGGCCACGATGCCGGCGGCAAAGGTGCCGTGGCCGTAGACGTCCTGGTCGAAGGAAAGCCCGTCCGCGTGGAAGTTGGCCCCGTCGATGCGGGCATCGTCCAGGTCCACGTGGGCGGTGTTGATGCCCGAGTCAACGAAGCCCACCTTCACCCCCTCGCCGGTCAGCCCCTGGCGGTAGGCGCTCATGGCGCCGATCTCCTGCAGACTCCACTGGTAGTCCGCGTAGTAGGGGTCGCTGGGGTCCTGGGTGGAGAAAAGCTTCACATAGTAGTTGGGCTCAATGTAGTCGATGTATTCTTCGGGGATCTCCTGGGTCTGCTCCAGCGTGTCCACCACCAGGAAGTTCCCCTCCCGGTCGTAGGACGCGTCGGCGCTCAGTGTGCGCATTCGGGGCATGCCGTCGCTGAGCTTGACGATGTAGCCCGCATAGGAGCCGGGATCCTCCTCCACAGCGGCCTCCTGAGCGGCGGCGACCGGGGCCAGCAGGCCCGTCAGCAGCGCGGCGCAGAGCAAAAGCGATACAGGTTTGATAGGCTCACTCCCTTTTCCAAATCTGGGATGGATCAGCTCCAACAGCCACGGGTGGGGCCGGAGCCCCATCCGTGACTGTGGAGAGATGATTGCATTTTGCCGCCGGGCGGCGCGGGGTCAACTCCGACCGCCGTCCGAGTCGGCATAGCCCGTCAGGACGCAGCCCACGAAACGCTCCAGAATGGCGGCGACCTCCGAGCGGGTGGCTCTGCCGGCGGGGTCCAGCGCGCCGCCGGACTTGCCGTTGATCAGGCCGCAGCCCACGGCCCAGGCCATCTGTGTCCGGGCCCAGCCGGAGACCTGCTCCTGGTCGGAGAAGCCGGAGAGATCGCCCACCGTGCCGACGTTCTGGTCGATGCTTCCGGCGTAGTTGTAAAGGATGACCGCCATCTGTTCCCGGGTGATGGGATCATTGGGGCCAAACTTGCCGTTGCCGTAGCCGGAGATCACGCCGTTCCGGGTGGCCCACTCCACATAGGGGGCGTACCAGGCGCCGGATGCCACGTCCTCGAAGCTCTGGGCGGTGTAGCGCTGGGGGTCCATGCCCTCCAGCCGGCCCAGCACCGTGACGAACATGCCGCGGGTCATGGACATCTCGGCGGAGAAGAGCTCCTCGGCGGTACCGTTGAACAGCTCCCGGGCAGTGACAAAGTCGATGAACTCCAGGGCCCAGTGACCGTCCACGTCGGTGAAGGACTTGGCGTTGTGGACGAGCTCATATTTCCCCGCCTTGTTTGCCAGATAGATCATGCGCCCGTCGGAGAGCATGCACCAGGGCAGGATGGAGGTCTCGCCGTCCGGGCTGGTGTACTGCACCACGTTGGCCTCCAGGGGCTCGGACAGGGTATCAGGCAGGGTGATCAGCAGGTCGGTGACGCTGTTGCCCTCCGTCAGGGTGCCGGCCGGGAGAATGGCCACGCAGTCGTCGGTGGTGAGGATGACGTCCTCCTCCTGGTTGCGCCGGATGATATCCGCCTGCTCTTCCTGGGAGGGTCCCCCGGTGGTGGGGACGACCTCGGCGGGGGAACTGGGACGGCGCAGGCGGACCATGGCCGTGTACAGGTTTTCCGGGTTTTCCAGGTCGCGCACGGCGACCTGGTGCCAGCCGTAATCCTGCTTGACGTAGATGTAGGTGCCGGTGCCGCTGGTCTTCCAGCTCAGGCTGTCGTCCTGGGCGATGGCGGCGGCGATGCCGTCGGCGTCCAGCAGGTCGGTGGAGCGGGAGCGTTTCATGATGAAGAATTCATACTGGCCGCTGCCGCCGAAGGCGTTGACGGTAACGGTGCGGATGCCGGCCTCGCTCCGGTTGGCGGCCCTGGCGGTGAAGGAGACGGCGACGTCCGCCACGGTCAGCGCCCGGATAAGGTAATCGTCGGGGACGGAGCCGGCGGGGGTGTCCTCCTTATCCCGGACATAGAGGACGTAGTCCCCCGGGGCCAGACTGGAGAACGTGGAGGCATCCTGCCAGGTCAGGGCGTCGGCAAAGGCGTCGAAGGCGGCGTGATAGGCCGCCAGGGCGGCCGCCGCGTCCTCGGAGCTCAGCTCCGCCGTATCCGGCTCGGCCTGGTCAAACTTGTCGGCGTCCGCCACCAGGGCAAATTGGTAGGCGTTGCCATAGACGTTCTGCTCCACGCTGGACAGGGCCGGGTCGTAGGTCCCGCCGACCACCTTAGAGGGGTCCACGGTGACGCGGCCGTTGTCGCGGGTCTGGGCAAAGGAGGCGTCCACGGTCAGCCAGCCGTCCTCCAGCGGGCGGATGGCCATCTGCACGGGAATGGTGGAGCGCTGTTCGTTGCCCGCCGTATCCAGCGCGGCAAAGGTATACGTGCCGCCGTAGGTGATGGGGAAGGAACCGGTGACGGCGCTGGGGGCGGTGCCGGGGGCCGTGTAGACGTCGCACCCGTTGACGCGGATGCTCTGAATGCCTGCCTGACTGGTCTTGCCCTTGGAGACGATGTAGCCAATGGCGTCGCCCTGGCTCTGCGAGGCGGAGACATAGGTTAGATCGAGGGTGGGCAGATCGCTGTTCAGCCGGTCCATCACGAACAGCCGGGTGCTGCCACCGCCGTCCACTCCGGTGCTGACGACCTTATAGACGCCGTTTTGCTCCACGGGGTACAGCCCGTCCTCCCGGACCGCCACATCCACCCAGACGCCTTGGGTCTCGGTGAGGGTGGTATCCTTGGGCAACGCGGTGTCGGCGGAGGCCGCGGTCTTGGTGACAACGGGCTCTTCCACCGGTTTTCCGGCGACGTCGGTACGGGTAAGCGTCTGGACCAGGTACCAGCCGCCCTCCTCCTGCCGCAGCTCGTAGGCGGTTGTGGTGGTGACGGTGGTGACGCGGTAGAATTGGACGCTCACCGCCGCGCCCGCGCTGGTATCTACCTGCGCGAAGGCGTACTGGTCCTTTTTGAGCTGGGTGGTGTCGCCGATGCCGGTGAGGGGGGTGCCCTGAGAGTCGCGGTAGACGAGGGTCACGCTCAGTTCCACCGGGACATCGGGCGTGCTGACCGGCGTATTGAACCAGTCCACCCGAACCGTGCGTTTGGAGCTGTTCCCGGCGGTATCGCTGACCTGGATGGAGAAGGTGCCGTTTTGCTTGACATAAACGGTGAATTCCCGGAAGGATTCGCTGTGGGTGAGCGCGTTGCCGGTGGTCGCCCCGGAGGTGCCGCCGTCAAAGCTGCTCTGGCCCAGGCCGCTCTCGTCCAGCAGATAGACGGTCAGGGGGAAGCCGTCGGGATAACCGGCGGGGTCCAGAGAGGCGGTCTCAGGCAGGACACGGCCGAAGTAGATCTGCGGTGCGTCTCCACCGGTGTCCGGCAGGATATCCTGGTTCTTGGAGAAGGTCTCGATCATGCGGTCAAAGAGCGTGGTGTCCGAAACGGTGGTCACCGTGACGGTGTGGGCCTCGTTGAGAGGGTTGGCGCCCAGGATGATGGTGGCAAAGCTGCCCTCACCCTCGCCGCCGGCGGCGGAATAGGTGGTCGCGGTGTAGCCGGGGAAGTCGCTGGAGACCGTGACCGTGCCGTTAAAGTAGAGGTCGATCTTCTCCGCCAGGGTGGTAAAGGAGAAGGAAAGTCCCTTCTGGTTGGCGCGGGACAGGTCGCCCAGGTAGGGCACCACAGAGCCGGTGGTGTTGGGCCCCCAGTGCATCACGTCCTTCTGGAAGGTCCACGCGCCGGACGCGTCGGTGTTCGGGTCCAGCTCCACGCCGGCCTTGCTGTACCAGGTGAAGATGTCGTTGTCCTTGAAGATGTTGACGCCGGTACCCGACTCGGTGACGGTGTAGGCGATGTCAGTCCAGGTGCTGGTCGCCATATCGGACACCCGGATGATACCGCTGCCCTCGGAGGAGGGGCTGATGACCAGGAATCCGTCGGAGCCGGTTCCGCTGGCGCCCATGTTGTAGTAGAGGATGCCCAGATGCTTCTCGGTGGTCTCCATGGCCTGACTGTTGAGTTCGCTGACCGAGATGACGGGATTTTCCCGGTTGGTGGTGGAGACGGGCAGGCTCAGGCGCAGGGTGGTGCTCAGGGGCAGAGTGATCTTCACCGGCGTGGTAAAGAAGGCGAGGGGCTCCAGCTCCTCAAAGCGGCTGTTGTTGCCGGAGACGTACTCGTTGTCGAAGGCGGAGACCTGCAGGCCCTCGGCGGACAGGGAAGTAATACTGGCGTCGCTGTCGATCACCGTGACCTGAAGATTGAGGCTGCCGGTGGCGGTGGCCTCGCAGTAGGCGTCCTTGGAGACCAGGAAGGTACCGGTCACCTTGCGGGCGTTGCCCTTCTTCAGGTCGGCGCCGTCCGCGCCCTCCAGCCGCAGGATGCCCTTGGCCCGGTCGTCGGTGACGGAGAAGGCTTCGATGGGAGCCTGGTCGGAGATCTCAAACTGGCCGGAGGAGAGATTCAGTGGCGCATAGACGGCCTTCTGATAGTCGGTGTCGCCCTCCTGGACCTCCTCCATGGTCCGCCCGGTCTGGTAGGCAAACTGGAGATAGGGGGCCACGGAGTCCGCGCCGCCGCGGTTGGTGACCTTCATGCTGACGCCGATCCGGACCTGGTCGCCCTCCACGCCGACGGTGGTAAAGCTCAGATCCTCCACGGCCAGCTCGGGCTGGGCTTCAATGGTCCGGGTGATACCGCCCGGAGCGGTCAGGGAGCTGTAGGCGATGGGGTCCTCCACGCCGAAGGGGTGCTCCTCGCTCTTGCCGGTTTCGGAGACGGTGAAGTAGAACTTCCGGCCCTCCAGATCTTTGGGTAGGGCGCTGGTGTAGTTGTCCAGACTGGCGGTGACGGTCTGGCCCACGGCCACGCCCGCCTCATCGGAGAGAATCCACTGAGCCAGCCGCTCGCCGACGGCATAATCCCCGTTTTCATCTGGCTGGCTGGAAATCCACAGCTCCACGGTGATGGGGTCGCTTGCCGAGCCGCGCAGGGGTACGTCGCCGGTGTTCTTGAAGGTGATGGTGGGTTGCAGCATGGCTCCGGGGGTGAAGTTGGGCTCGGCAAAGGTGATGCTGCCCTCGCCCACGTTCTTTTCGCCCACGCCGAAGGATAGGGCGTAATAGCCCGTGGTGCTGACAAGGCTGCCGTTGTCGTCGTACTTGGGCAGGATGACCTTGGCGCCATCGCCGCCCAGGTAGCTCTTTTCCTCCAGCGCGGTCTGGGTGCCCTGGGCCAGGATGACCAGGGTGGAGGAGGATGCGGTGATGTCCTGCGTACCGCCCTCGCCGTTTGGCTCCTGGCCGATGACGGCGCCGGCCTTCAGGCCCAGGGCCACGTCCAGGTTGGAGAAGGTAAAGCTGGACATACCGCCGTTCCGATAGCCCTCCAGCTTGCCGTAGTAGGCCTGCTCGGTCTCCTCCGGACTCCAGCCGTTGGCGATGGCGTCCTCGTAGACCTGCATGTAGTTCATGGCCAGCATGCGGCCCTCACCGAAGGAACCCGTACCGGTGGCCTCATTGTAGGAGTATTTGGAGACATAGATGGCGTTGTTGGTGGTGTTGGGCACCGTGTCGGTGTAGACGGCGGTGATATTGCCCTCGCCGTCGGTGCCGATGGACACGCCGCCCTTGGTGCGGTCGTCGTCGATGGGGGAGAAGAAGGGGATGATGGAGCCTTTGCCGTCAGTGGTGATGCGCTCCAGACTGGACTGGGGCACCACGTAGGTCCCGCCGTTCATCTCAAAGAGCAGGAACAGGCTGCTTTCCACATCCAGGGGAGTGAAGGCCAGGCTCTCCCCAAAGCTCTCTTCCTCGCCCGTCAGGTTGCCCAGCTTGCCGGTCAGGAAGCGCACGGGACCGAAATAGGGGTCCTCGAAGGCTTCGATCTGCACGGCGCCGACGCCGTCTCGGTTGGCGTACACGCCATCCACGGTGGAGCCGCTGCCGCCGGTCAGGGTGCTCAGGCCGCTGGTGAGGCTGTCGCCCAGGCCCATGTCGTTGACGTCCACGAGCTGTCGGAGCATCTTGGCCGTCTCCAGAGTGACTGCGCCGTCGGCATTCACGCTGCCCTTTTGCAGGTAGAGCTTATGGACATTCTTGTCGCCGTAGCGGCCCGTATCGGGGTTGGCTTCGGTTTGGGTCTGAGTGGCGGTGTAGGCCAGGTAGAAAGTGCCGTTATCCTGTACCGCCATGGAGACGCTGGACAGCCGTGTGCCGGCGCTCTCCCAGCCCTCCGGAGTGAAGCCGGTGGTCACGACGGAGCCGTCGTCCTTCCGGTAGCTGAACATGAACTGGGTGGCCTTGCCGTACACATCGTCCATCGAGGTGGTATAGGCGTAACGGAAGGCGGCGGTGGGGTCGCCCTCGCCGGTGCTCACGCCGTCGGCGTCGGTGGTCACGCCGCCGCGGCTGGCGCTGTAATAGTCCTGGGCCTTCTGCGTGGAGGCCGCTTTTTCGTCCGGGGTGTAGTTGATGGTGCGGGCATAGAAGGTGAGCCTGCCATCCGGGCTGACCGCGGGCAGGAACTGATAGGCCCCGGTGCCGTCGGAGAGGGTCTTGGCGGCTGTGAAGCCGTCGCTGCCCACGGGGAAGGAGGCGGACTTGACCACCGTGTTTCGGGCGGAGTTGGACAGCAGCTCCTGGGCGGTGTCGGCGGACTGCTTCTCGCTGCTGAAGTACTTGTACCAGGCGGTGTAGGCGGCGTTTCGCTTGTCATAAGCCGCCTGATCCGTGTCATATGCGGCCTTGAGAACGCGGTAGGCGTCCCACTCGCCCTTGGAGGCCTGGTGGGCCTGAACGGCTTCGTCATAGGCCAGGGAGGCCGCTGCATAGCTGGCATAACTCACGGTGTGGTAATACCCGGTATCCGTCTGGTCCTGCGCATACTGAGCGGCTTGCGCCTCGTCGTCCAGAGCTTCGTATGCCTCCGCGGTCAGGTAGTAGTCGGAGACGTTGGGCGCCTGGGTGATCTCAGGCTCGTCGGGCTCGTCGGGTGCAGAAGGTTCACCGGTTGGCTGGAAGCCTGCGTCCTCATAGTTGTCCTTATCCATGTAGACGGTATTCTCTCCCTCCGCATAGCTGGGGCGGGGGTGGACCGCGGAGTCGGGCATGGAGCCGCCGGTGGAGGTGCTGCCGTCGGCGCTGGTGGGAGTGGCGTAGGTCACCCAGGAGACGTGGATGGTGTCTCCGCTGACCTGGGCCCCAAAGTCCAGATCGCCGGTGCCGTCGTCCTCCACGGGAAGGTAGTTCTGGTTGGTCGCCGTGCTGCCGGTCACCGGGTGGGCCAGGCCCACGGTCTCGCCGGTGTTCTGGAGCTTGGAGAGCACCAGCATGTTGGAGTCCACGGCGTTGGCCGGGTTCTCGCGGCTGATGGTGTACAGCAGGTAGTTGTCCTGACCCACGGTCAGAAGCTGGTAGTCGGTGCCGGTGGCCAGGTCCTTCGCCAGGCGGAAGGCGTCGCCGGAGGAGGAGTAGCCGGAGATCTGGAACTCCTTGCCGGGCAGGTTCTCCGGATCGAAGGCCAGGGCGTCGATCTCGTCGAGCACCATCTGGGCGTTTTCCGGCCCGAAGATCTGCTGGGCGGCAAAGGTGTTGGAGGGCAGGGTGATCCGAATACCGGGGAAGCCCTCGCTGTCGTCAACCTCTCGGAGATCATAGCTGGAGATGGTCTGGCCGCCGTTGAGGGTGTACCAGGCAAATTTCCAGCCGTTGTCGTGGAAGCCATCCTCGGGAGAGCCGCCGTACTTTGTGTCCATGCCCTTGCTGTAGTTGATGCCGAACTGAATGGCGTCCAGCTCAAAGTTGAACAGCAGCAGCACCACCCGCACGCCGAAGCCGGCGCGGAAGTTAAAGCTGTCAAAGCTGAAGGGCTCGACCTTGTCGTCCAGGGCGGAGACAGTGTCGTCCAGACTGACCACATTGGCCTCGGCCCCCATGAGGGACAGGGAAGAGGAGGAGGGGTCCCGGAGCTGGCTGCCCTTGGTGGCGGCATTGTTCTGCCGAGTGGCGAAGGACATGGAAATGCCGATGTTGGCTTTGAAGTAGATCTCCACCTTCAGCACTTCCACGCCGATGCCGGCGCCCACCTCCAGAAAGACGGAGGGGGAGACGGTCAGGCCGGAGAAGAAGGTGTCGTTGCGGACTCCGCTGATGGGGACCACCCGGTCAAAGTTGGCATCCTCGTCCAGAACGGTGATGCGCACCTCCTGGTTGGCGGTGCCGTCCACCTTTTCGTCGAACATGACCAGCACCGGGGCGGAGCCGTCGGAGGCCACGTAGCCCAGGTTGTTCCAGGTGCTGCCGTCCTTCAGCTCGACCTTGACCTTGCCGGAAAAATACAGATTCACGGCGTCGGACTTGCTGATGAAGGTGAAGGCGTCACCCTTGGAGCCGGCCAGGACCTTTTTGCCCGAGGCGACCTCGTCGTCGGCGGTCTTCCAGCCGGAGGTCAGGCCGGTGCTCAGGTTGGTGGCTATGTAGGCCAGCTTGCCGTTGTTGTACGCGCTGGCGTCGGAGTTCACGGTAGCGGGGACCGTATTGACGTCCAGCATGCCGCTGGTATCCTCGACGACCTCCCGCTCGTTGACGACGCCGCCCGCCAGTTCCAGGGAGGCGCCCACCACGAAGTAGGCGTAGACGATGGGGCAGACGGTCAGACGGATGGTCTGCTTGAACTGGAAGCCAAACTGGAGGAACAGCATGGCGGAGGTAAAGCGGTAGGCGTTCTCCGTGGGGCTGTACTTGAACATGATGGTTACGTTGAAGGCCACGGAGAACTCCATGCCCTTACTCTTGATGAGCTTGTCACTGTCGACAGCGGCCCTCTGGGCCTCTTTGGCCTTCTGCCATTCCTCTCCCTTGATTAACTCGCCCGGATTGGCAAAGGCGTTCTTAATTTTGGAGAGGTTACCTGCATTTTCTTTGAGCGGGCCGCTGCGCTCCCATTTGCCGTAAGCGGTCTGTTCGGCGGGATTGAGGCGTTTATCCGAGGCCGTATAAGCCGTGGTGCTCTTTTCGGCCTTGAACACCGGAATGCCGATGGAGAAGCCGAACTCGCTGCCGTCGGTAATGAGAGTGACGTAATCGGTCAGGCCCACGCTGAGGGAGGGCAGCTCAATGCCCAAATCCACGTTGAATTCCGACATGGAGTTGGAGCTGTTGCCGCTGTCGGCGGCCTGCGTCACGTCGGCGTCGCCCGCGCTGGTGCGGCGCAGGCCGCTGGCGTCGGGGATGGACTTGAAGCCCGCCGGGTTGGAGGAGTCCACCTCGATGCGGTGCTCGCCCGACTCGATGATGTCCAGCGTGGAGATGGTGGAGGGATGGAAGAGCGCCTGAATCTCATCCGTGGTCAGGGACTGGGGACGGATGCACAGGGCCACGGTGTCCAGGGGGTTGAAGCTGCCCAGATAGGCGTTGAGCTGATCCGCGCTGTATGTATCCGCGCAGTTCCGTTCTCGCCGGCCTTGCTGACCAGATTGGCCACGGGCAGGTTCTCACCCACCAGGGAGTCGGAGACGAAGATGGGCTCCGGGTTGCGGAAGGGGTAGAGCATATTGCCCTGGTACTTAGGATTCCAGTTTTCACGCTTGAAGGTGACGTCGGTCAGAGTCTTGCCCGTTTTGCTGGGCGGGTCGAGGGACTCCGTGCCGTCTGAATAGACGTAGGTGGGGTGGATGGGGTCAAAGTCGCCGCCCAGGGGGATATCCACGGTCTCGGTGGCGTTGGCGGCGGCCTGATACATCAGCTTACCGTCGCCGGACCAGGTCCCGGCCTTTTTGGTGTCGGTGACCTGGCCAATGTTGTTGTAGATGTCGAAGTCCTTGGAATACTTGCCGCTGGTGATGAAGCGGTAGCCCTGCATCTCGGTGGACAGGGCGGCCTTGTCCGATGCGTCGGTGACGGACGTGACAAAGGAGGGCAGGATCTGAGCCCGGTCCGTCGCGCTGGCCCCGGTGGGCACGGTGAGGCAGCGGGGGGTCATGTTGTAGTAGAACTTGAGGAACTGCTGGCGGGCGTTCCCATTCTCATCCAGCACGGGGGTAAAGGTAGTGGCGGTGTAGTCCTGGGCGCTGAGGGTTTGCACCAGCACGTCCTCCACGCCGTTCACGGCCTCGGTGTGGAACTGGTTGACGTTGTCCAGAGAACCGTCCAGCATGCCGTTGCCATTCATGTCCACGTAGTGCTCCACCCGGGTGATGACCAGGGTCATGTCGCTCTCCACGGAGACATAATCGGACTGGTAGTAGGTAAAGGACAGGGTCTCGGCGCTGAACATGCCCACGGGGATGGGAATGTCGTCGTCGCCGTTGTACTGCACGCCGTTGAAGAGAATCTGGTCGGCGTGAGGCAGGTGGAAGTTGATGGATTTTACATTGTCGAGCTTCGTCGCCGAGGTGCTGTTGCCCTTGGAATCGGCGGCGGGGAAGGTGAGCTTGTTGGTGAGGAAGGAGGTCTGGGTGGTGAAGGTGCCGTCATACCGGTTGCCGGAGGTGTTGGCGCTGGCCCAGGTGACGGTGGCCTGATTGGCCCGCTTCCAGAAGGCCGTCAGGGTGCTCTGGATCTGATCGGGGTCGATGGTCCGGCCGTCCTGCAGGCGGGGTACGGAGGGGGCCACGTTGATGTTGATTTTCTGCGAGCGGTTGAGCACGGCGTTGACGGTGTAGCTGCTGTTGGTGCTCAGGTTGCCGCCGCTGGCAAAGCTGTTGCCGCTGCCGCCAATGATCCGTAGGCTGGCGGAGCCGTTGGCGGCTACGGCGCCCGTATTGGCAACGATGCTGCCAGTGGAGAGGTATACCGGAGCCGCAGCCCCCTCGGCATAGGAATAGGTGGACCACATGGGCTTGGTCAGGGAGAGCTGGGTGCCTACATAGACCTTCCCGTCGGAGGTAGTGCCGCCCTGGCCGGCTGGCACGGTGATCTGAGGCGCAATGTTATTATAGAGGGAAACCCGGTCCGCTGCCGTTATGGCGTTGTCATCGGCGGTGTGGATCAGATACGAAACCGGCTGAGAGAGGGTCCGGCGGGCGGCGCGGGCGATCTGATCGGACCGGCAGCCGGCGTGGCGAATCTCGCCCCCGCTTCTGTCCTCGATTCCGAAGGAGAAGAAGATGCCCGCGGCGCCCTTTTTAATCGTATAGGTCCGGTTCACATTGGAAAAGCTCCCGGCGCCGCTTCCGCTGATGCGTGAAATCTCAGCGACGTTGCTGCCGCCGGCGACGTTGCTGCTGTTGGCGACGCCGGCCCAGACCACGGTGTGGAACTGATTCAGAGTGTTATTCTCGGTTTTGCCGTGATAGGTGGCGTACACCGTGGTAAACAACTGGTCAAAACTTTCAAAGGTCTGGGTGTTCCAGCAACTGAATTTGCTGTTGCCTCCGCCTACGTCACCTTTGTAGCGACCGTAATAGCTGCCGTTGTAGCGGAGTTGGCTGGGATCATCCCAGCCCTGATAGGCCAGGCCCTGGGCATTGTTGGTATCATTGTAGGAGCCCATTCCGCCCAGATCGGCGTTGTCGACCCAATAGCGGCTGCTGGGCAGGGCGCTGCGATTCAACTTCAACTCGGCGCTAAGGTCATAGGTCAGCAGGCTGACATCGCCGTCCCCGCTGCCGAAGGTGACGGCCACCGGGGCGGCCTCGCCCTGCTCTACAGGCGTGGCGGAAACGCTCCCGCTGGAGCGCCCCACAATGGAGGCCGTGGTGGTCTCGGTGCTGCCGGACACGTCGTCGGCCTCGGGGGTGTAGAGCATGGTGGCCAGATTGGGCGCCTGGGACGTGCCGGAGTTATACAGACGGACGGTGGCGGCGCCATCCAGAATGGAGCTGTCCGTGCCGCCGCCCTGGGGATTTTCCAGCACGACGGTGAAGGAGCAGTCGGCGTCCGCCTCATCCACCACGGCCCCGTCGTCGATCAGGGGCACCTCGATGGTCATCTCGGACACGTCGCTGGAAAAGTACAGTGTGCCGCTGGTCTGGACGTAGTCCTGTCCGGCCGTGGCAGTGCCGTCCACCGTGTGATAGTCCACCGTGGTCACATACTGCAGCGCGCCGGTGCGCTCCACCGTCAGGAGGGCCGAGCCGGCGGCCTTGTCCACGGTGACATCGGTGACGGGGAAGGAGAACTGGCTGGGCAGGATCTCGTCGTTGTCCTCGATGCTGACCAGCAGGGTGTTGGCGGTGTCGTACAGCTCGCCGCCCTTGCAGGCGTCGATCCGGAAGGACACCAGCTCCACATTCTCCGAACGGTCGTCGTCGGTGGGGGTGATGCGGATTTCCTTGACCCACTCGCCCTCGGCGAAGGTCATGTAGAACTCATAGGTGTCGTACTCGCCGTCCTGCATGTCCAGCTTGTGGAAGGACTGCGCGGGATTGCGCTCCACGTCGTCGGGGATCTCCTGGTCTAGGTTCTCCTCGGCCACGTAGGGCTCGCCGCCCAGGGAGTCGGTGCAGTAGGAGACGCCGCCGACGGTGTAGACGCAGCGGAAGTCGCTGAGCTCCAGCACCTCATTGCCGATCTCCAGGGTGGCCTCGCCGTCGCCCACGTTTTCCCAAATGCCATTGGCGTTCAGGGCCTGCCACTGATAGCCGTCGGCCTTTACGTCGGCCTGGAGCACAGTGTACCCGTAGACGGTCTCGCCGGCTTCATCCACCGTGTTTTCCGTGGAGTCCTCCTCCACTATCGATACGCTTACCGGCGCGGCGGGGGCCAGAGGCGCGGCGTCCTGGCCAAAAGCCTGATAGGCCGCGATGGGCAGGGCGTCCTCCACCTCGATGTCAAAGTCCAGGATGCCGGCGGCGTTGGCAAAGCTGTAGGTGCCGTCATCCAACGGTGTGACCGCGGGGGAGAAGGACAGGGTAAGCTCGGCCTTGCCCCGGGTGCCGCCCAAGCGGTAGACCCGGATGGTCTGAGCCCCGTCGCCCTCGGTCAGCGCCAACTGACTGGCGTCGAAGGCAAAGGTGCCGTAGGGAAAGGTCTCCTCCCAGGAGGCATCGACGGCGACCTGATTGCCGTCTCCGTCCACCAGGACGAGGCCCTCGGCCGTAGGGGCGTCCCTGAGTACGGCCAGGGCGGGGGTGATGAGGTTAGCCAGCAGGACCACGCTCAAAATGAGGCTGATGATCCGCGGCAGCGCTTTGGTTCTGGTTTGCAAGGTGTTTCCCTCCTCTTTCTGGATGTTGATTCTCTTCCAATTTTGCTCTTCCGATGCCTTAGCCGTCCGCCGGGGACACCGTGTGGCGGAGGTAGGCGTCTTGATAGGTATAGCCGTTTTCCCAGTACCGGAACTCGCCGGACGGCTTCCGGCGGACTTCCACATCGCCGGCCACCACCAGACGGGGCGGCCCCAGGTCCATGCAATGGAGCAGCAGTTTGGCCCGGTATCGGGCCAAAGCGTGGATCAGCCACTGACCGTCCGGGTCCAGGGAGTCCAGGCAGTACTGCCTGCACACGGCCTCCAGCTCCGGTACGCCCAGCTTGTCCGGCGGGATCGCCTGAACGGAGAGAATGGTCCGCCCGATGTCGGCTGGGGAGAGCTGGGAATAGAGGACGTCCCGGCAGGTGACGGTGGGGTAGAATCCGGATGGGTCCTTCAGGCGCAGGCAGAGGATGTCCTCCACGGCCAGGTCCATCACCAGCATCTGGATGCGCCCGCGGTAGCGGGGCTCAGCCACCCTTCTCACCTCCCGGCACATAGCGGGGAGGCGGGACCATCGCCAGACTCATGGCCTCCTCCGCCGTGATCTCCAGGGCCCTGCCGAAGTACAACCTTCTGCCGTCCGTGGTGACCGACTGAAAGACCTCCGGCTCCCTCAGCGGGCAGAAGCGGATGGTATCCAGGCGGTTGGACATGTCCAGCTCCAGCACGCTGCCGCTGCCCAGCTCCAGCCGCAGGCGGAACCCCTCCAGCGGCATGACGCGCAGGATGGTGGGCGGCTGCATTTCGCTGCGGCTACTCAAAAGTGTGCTCCTCCTTTCTTGAAGATGGATGGAAAAGAAATGGATACGCAATGGTTTCGTGCTCGGAGGACAAAAAGGCTTCAGAGTGATCCATGGTGCGGTTGCGTCTCTTCCAACAGCACATCGAAACCCGCTTCGGCCTTTGCCACGGTCTCCGCAATGATCTTCTCTGCCTCTGTGTGCAGATCCGTCCGCAGGACAGCTTCGATGACCGGCTCATACTTCTCTCGCGGCACATCATAGATCCGAAAACAGCAGCCCAAGTAACGCCGCAGCTTCTGCTCCATGGGAAAATACATGTCGCAGGGCTTGGCCATATAGCTCCGGGTAACACCGGAGGAGGCGAGCTCCAACTCATAAAAGTCCTTTTCGGTGGCGTTCGGCTGATATAGGTGGAAAATCGTGGGCAACTTCTTTGCCGTGTTCCGGTGGATATACTCTGCTGTGCTGGTCAGCGTATAGGCGGTCACATACAACTCGCGCAGCGGCTCGGACAACTCCGTAATATGCATTTGCAGCGCCGTCTCTACCGCATAGAGCATAAGCGGGTCAATATCGGCGCACAGCAGGCTTCCGGCATTCTTGAACTGGCTTTCAAACATTTGCCCGACCAGCGTCAGCAGAAGTGCCTCTTTGTCTTTGAATGCGGCAAAAAAAGAAGATGCGGACATTCCTGTGGCCTTCATGATCTCCGGCGTTGTGGTGGACGCATAGCCCTTCTCCAAAAACAGCTTCACGGCTGAGCGGAGGATCTTGCTCCGCCGGATCAGCCCCCTGTGCTGTAAACCATGCTTTGACATAACCTCACCCCTGAATTTTGACTCTAATTCTGATTCTTATTTTGAGTTGTATCAATTTTACTGCACACAGGAATATTTTGCAAGCGATTTTTGAGTCAGGGGGTCTGTTAACGGAGCCAAGGCGCGGCTGCGCACGAAAAAAGAATGCTCCCTCTGGGAGAGACCGCGTGCGATGCCGCAGTCTCTTACAGAGGAAGCATATCACTGTTTTTGAGGGATGGCAGTCATCCGATCGGCTATTTTTCAAAAAGCCGGGTCCGATTCTATAAATCAGACAGCACCAAGTGGGTTTTTGAGGAAACCCCCGTTTTTTCGTAGATGCGGCCCAGGAGGGTTTTGACGGTGGCTACGGAAACGTGGAGGGTCTCGGCGAGCTCGCGGTTGCCCGTGACGCCCGCCCGGATGAGCTCGTAGACCTCCCGCTCCCGGGGGGAGAGCTCGGGCCGGGTGCTCTGAAGGCGGCCCAGCGAGAGGTCGAGCTGGCCGGCCAGGGCCTCGATTCGGGACAGGTCGTCCCGCTGGGCGGAGGAGACCACTCCGGGCAACAGGGAGCGCAGCCCGTCGTAATTTTCCGCAAAGGGGAAGAGGACGCCGTCGGGCAGGGCCATGTCCAGGGCTTCCTGAAGGGCGGCCTGAGCCTCGGGGTGTTTCCCAAGCGCTTCCAGGGCCTGGGCGAAGTAGAGCTTGGCGTAGAGCTGGGAGAGCAGATTGGGGAAGATGGAGGACAGGGCCGCCATGTGCTGGCAGGCCCCCAGCAGCTTGCGGTATTCCCGCCGCCGCAGCAGGCAGCGGCCATAGACGATGTAGGCGAAGGGCTGGGTCATCACCACCAGACGCCGGTCGGTGATCTCCCCCTCGGCCAGCCACGGGGCCACGGCCTGGTCGTTGCCCAGCAGAGTGTGGAGATAGCCCAGGCACAGATCCTGGGTGTAGCGGCACAGGTCCTCAGTATTCTGCCGGGAGCGCTCGGCGATGGATTGGACGGCGTTTTGAAACAGCGCCTTGTCCCCCCGCAGCAGGGCGATCCGGGCCAACAGGAACAGGCCGCACAGATAGATGCTGTTTTGGTGCCTGGTGTCGGCGGCGAACAGGGCGCGGTGGCAGAGCACCTCGGCTTCCTCCGTCTCGCCGTGGAGGAACTGGGCCTCGGCCCGCATGATGTGCTCCGCGCCGGTGCCGTGTCCCTGGGTCAGGCGGTAGTAGATGGGCATGCATGCATCCATCTGCTCCAGCTCCTCCGACAGCTTGCCGGTCTCCCGCCAGTACATATACAGGATGGAGGGGGAGCCGAAGGTCCAGGTGCTCTTGGTGTTGATGAGCGCGGCGGGACTGCGCAGCAGCTCCAGCGCCCGCTGGTGGCGCCGGCTCATGGCGTCGATGCGGTTGTACTCCAGGAAGGAGAGCAGCAGCTCCATCTCGCCCAGCAGTCTGTTCTTCTGGCGCTGGGACAGCTCGCTCTCCCGGATGATCCGCTCGATCTCGCCGCTGGCGGCCACCAGCTTTTCGTTTTCGTGCAGAAAGAACAGGGTAAAGGCCAGCGGCACCATGGCAAAGGGGTATCTGGCCTTGATTTCGTATGGGGTATGCTCGACTACATCGACGATCATGGGCTTGGTGGTCTCGTCGAGCACGTCCGCCAGGTCGTAGCTGGTCAGGGGCAGGGCCAGCAGCTTTTCCCACGCGCCGGAGTAGTAATAAAACTGCAGGGTGTTGGTCCGGTCGCCGGCCCGGGCCGACAGATCGCCGGCCGCCAGGTAAATGGCCTTCCGGCGCGCTTCGGGCAGGAGCTGGAACTTGTTGCGGAGGAAGGCGGCAAAGATCGTATGGAGGTAAAAGGAGTGGGTCTCCTCGTCGAAGTGGACGAAGGCGGCCTGCTCCAGCATGAGCTGCTCCGTCTGCTCCACATCCTGGCCGGTGAGGCTGACCGCCTGGGAGAGGGTGAAGTGGGGCAGGATGGATACGGACAGAAAGAGCTCCCGGGCGGCGTCGGTGAGCCCGTCCCACACCACCTGCTGGATGAGCTGGTAGGTGTCGGCGCTGGAGAAGGCGCCGCTTTTCAGGTAAGCCATGATCTGCATGTGCAGCGCCAGCACCCAGCCGCCGGTTGCCTGGTGGACGGCCAGCGCCTGCCCACGGGCCACGTCCAGCCCGGCCAGGCGGAAGTAGCCCTCCGCATCCGCGGCGGAGAAGGTAAAATCCGCCGCTTCCAGCCGGTAGACGCGGTGGTTGGAGAGCAGGACGCTGGCAGCCAGCTCCCGGGTGACGACGACGATGTGGAGCCCCTCGCTCCCCTGCTTGGAGAAGAGCTCCAGCAGCGTTTCCGGGGTAGGCAGGCCAGACAGCTCAAAGCTGTCCAGCACCAGATAGGTCTCCTCGTTGCACTCCAGATTTTCCAGCGCCTCCGCCAGCTCGGGCAGCACGTCGCTGTCGGGCAGGCCGATGGCGGCCAGCTCGTCGGCGCATTTTCGGTCGGCCTGACCGATCAGGGCACAGATGGAGCGCCAGGAGGCGGAGGGCTGCCGGGCCAGGAAGGTATGCCACAGGACCGGGGTGGATGGGGAGACATTCTGCTCAAAAAAACGGCGCAGGGCGGTGCTTTTGCCAAAGCCGGCCGGCGCGTGGATGACCGTCAGCGGGTATTGCCGCAGGTAGCACAGTTTTTCCTGGATTCCGGCAGGGAAATAGAGGACGGCCGGATTGATCTTCTTTTGCCTTCCCACAGGGCGGCCCTCCTTTCCTTTTGGATATGGGCATTCAATATGGCTTATTATATCGTTCCAGGAAGCCTGATGCAAATGCTTTCCAGAAAAAAAGAAAGAAACGGTGGGGAGAGACCTCGCGTCTCCCCCCACCGCCGGTCAGCAGGTGGCTGTGTTTTCCGCCCTTCGGCCCCGCAGGAAGCGGAGTGTCAGCACCAGCAGGGCGGCCAGCAGGGCAATCCGGCCCCAGTCCAGGGCGGCGAAGAAAAAGGCAAACCACCTCTGGCTGGACCAGAGGAGGGAGGGCAGGACGCACGAAAGCAGGAAAAGAGCCCAGCCGCCGAGAAGCAGGCCCCGGCTGCGGCGGGTGTCCGCCAGCTCTTTTTTGCGGAGCAGCACGGCGGTCAGGGCGACCAGCAGCACCATGGCTGCCAACTGCCCCCACGCGGTGGCTAGGCGGATGTAGTTCATGCTGGGCTGAAAATGGGGGGTAAACAGGGTCAGCCGCCAGTTGATTCCGGTGGCATAGCGCAGGTAGACATCCACGGGGATGCAGACGGCCCATGCGCACCAGAGCCCCGTATGGGTGCGGAGCAGGAAGCACACGGCGCTGCAGAGCAGAAGGGGAGAGGCGAAGATCAGCCCGGCGAGGAGGGAGCCCAGCAGCGTACAGGACAGAACCACCAGAAAGCCCATGCAGAGCAGGATGGCCCCGGCGATTTTCCGGGGCGGGAAGGCGGCCTGCGGCGGCGGAGCCGGAGGGACGGGGTCCGGCGCGGGGGCGGGGCGCTCGCCCAGGACCAGCTCATCCAGCGTGACGCCAAATACGCCGCTCAACTTGACCAGCTTGTCCAGATCGGGGACCGAGCGGTTGGTCTCCCATTTGGAGATGGACTGGCGGGGGACGCCCAGAGCGTCGGCCAGGCCGTCCTGGGAGAGGTTCTGCTCGGTGCGAAGCCGGTGGATGGTTTCGCCAAGGGACATCGGTGGGTCCTCCTTTGAAGCTTGATGGACCCAGTATAGCCCGGGGGGCGCAAAAAGTCCACCAAGCCGCCTTTGAAATTTTGCAACTGGCGGTTGCGGCCGCCGGAAACAGGCGTATGGAAGCGCCGAAAATCGGAACACTACAGGCAGAAGACCCGAATCCTCGCTTTGAGGGTCCGGGCTTTCCCTTTTTCTATGGAAAAGACCGAAATATAGGGCGGCAGGTTCCCTAGAATAAATGGATCAAAATAATAAAGGAGGAGCATGTAATGCGGCAGACCTACGGTTATATTCGGGTATCCACCCGCGAGCAGAACGAGGCAAGACAGCTCGACGCCCTTTATAAAGCCGGGGTAGAGGAAAAGAGAATCTATATGGACAAGCAGTCGGGCAAGGACTTTGACCGGCAGGGGTATCAGCAATTGCTGCACCGGCTTCGACGGGGCGATACGCTGTTCGTCAAGAGCATTGACCGGCTGGGGCGCAACTACAACGAGATTCTGGAGCAGTGGCGGCTCATCACGAAGGAGAAGCAGGCCGCCATTGTGGTGCTGGACATGCCGCTTCTGGATACGCGGCAGGAGCGGGATCTGACGGGGACGCTGATCTCGGACATTGTGCTACAGCTTTTGAGCTATGTGGCGCAGACGGAGCGCGAGTTCATCCGCCAGCGGCAGCGGGAGGGCATCACGGCGGCCAAGGCGCGGGGCGTGCGGTTCGGGCGGGAGGCCATCCCGGTGCCCGCGGATTTTCTGGAGGTCCGGGCGCGCTGGGCGGAGGGTGAGCTCAATTCCCGCCAGGCCGCGGCGCTGCTGAAAGTCTCCCAAAACACATTTTTGAAATGGGAGCACATGCTTCGGTTACAAAAAGAAAAGTAATTTGTAAAAAATTTTTGCTTTTATGCGTAGACTTTCCTGCGCAGGATAGAAGTCCCATCAAAGGTGCCGTTATTTCGCCGTTTTACATAGAATCCAGCACTGTTGATATCGTATCACTCTTGCGCAAGAAAGTCTACATGGTTGCGCGGAACAGCGCGGGAAAAATGAAATTTGTAACCGAATGGGAGGGAAGTCAATGCCCTCGTTGCGGAAAAAGCTGTGGAATATCGTGGCGACGGTGCTGGAAGTCTCCCAAAACACGTTTTGTGAGGGGGACGCATGCTTTGGTTACAAAAAGAGAAGTGATTAGTAAAAATTTTTCGCTTTTATGCGTAGACTTCCTTGCACGAAAGTGTTACCATACAAATAGTTCCATGTTCTGTGTAAAATTGAGAAAACAAAGCATATTTGTAGGAATTTTATGCGACACAAGAAAAAGTGCATGATTGCGCCAAACAGCACAGCAAAAATGAAATTTGTAACCAAACGGGAGGGAAGCCGATGCCCACGCTGCTGAAAAGGCTGTGGAATATCGTGACGACGGTGCTGGTGGCGGCGGTCGTTCTGCTGGCGGTGCTGCTGGTGGGCGTGCGGCTGGTGGGGCTGACCCCCTTCGTGGTCCTCAGCGGCAGTATGGAGCCCACTTACCCCACCGGCGCGCTGATTTATGTCAAAAAGGTCCCGGCGGAGCAGATTCAGGTGGGGGACCCCATCACCTTTGTCATGAACGAGGACCTGGTGGTGGCCACCCACCGGGTGGTGGACATTGACGGCGAGAACCAGCGCTTCACCACCAAGGGCGACGCCAACGACGCCGTGGACGGCGCGCCGGTCCACTTCAAGAATTTGATCGGTAAGCCGGTGTTTTGCATACCCAAGCTGGGCTATCTGTCCAATTTTCTCACCCATCCGCCCGGCATGTATGTGGGCTGGAGCGTCATCGGCGTGCTGCTGGTGCTTCTGTTCACGCCCGAGCTGCTCAAATGGGCGGAAAAGTCCGACCGGAAGGCGGCGGAGAAAAAGCGCGCCGCCCAGCCTGATACAGGGGGAAAGCCGAAAGGCATTTGATAAACTTACCCGGTACCCAAAACAAGCGACCCCAAGAGAAGAAAGGAGAAGAAAACACATGAAAAAGACACTGACCCTGGTACTTTCCCTGGCGCTGGCCGTGGCCATCGGCATCGGTGGCACGCTGGCCTGGCTGACTGCGCAGACATCGACCATCACCAACACCTTTACGGTCGGGCAGGTTGATATTACCCTGCAAGAGAAAGAAATCGGCAAGAATACCTTCCTGGATGCCGAGACTGAAGCGAAAGCCCAGACTTATAAGGTTAGCCCTGGCGTAAACATTGAGAAAGAAGCTAAGGTCGTCGTTAAGGCTAACAGTGAAGCATGCTATTTGTTTGTAAAAGTAGTAAAAGGCAACAGCTTTGATGCCAACTTCGCATATACCATTGCCGCTGGTTGGACGGAACTGACGGAAGGTTCCGGCATCTATTACCGTACTGTGGATGCAACCACTTCGGATGTATCTTATGAAGTTCTTGCAGAGAATACCATTACTGTTAAGGACAGCATTACTACACTGGATGCAAATGCCACCCTGTCTTTCCAGGCCTACGCCATCCAGTCTGCTGGCATTACGGGAACTGAGAGCAAGACTCCCGTTCAGGTCGCTTGGGAAACGGTTTCCGCTACTTAATTAGTAAGCCATACTACATAGTTAAGAAATAAGATAAGAAAGGAAAGCTGGATCATGAAGAAAAAGATTCTGACTGCCGCTCTGGCCGTCTGCATGCTGGCCACTCTGGTCATCGGTGCGTCTCTGGCCTACTTCACTGACACTGATAGCAAGACCAACACCTTTACCGTGGGCAACGTGGACATCACCCTGACCGAGCCTGGCTGGCTGGGCGATACGAGTGCGGACGACGTCCGCCTGATCCCCGGCAAGACCATCGCCAAGGACCCCACCATCAACGTTGCGCAGGGCAGCCAGACTGCCTACACCTTTATGAAGGTACAGCTCTCGGATGATTTCCGGAAGCTCATCAAGGACTGGGCAACTGCCCAGAAGGTTAGCGACCCCAAGGAAGTGATCAGCGCCTGGTTCTCCAGCACTGTCAAACCCAAGATCATGGCCGCTGACATCGAGAAAGGCTATGTCATCCTGGGCGTGCTCAGCCCCAAGGCGGCGGGCGAGTCCGTGACCTACTTTGACGAGGTCGCTGTTCCCGCGACCGTGACTCAGGACATGATTAAGGCTGACGGTACTTACAGCATCGTGATTACTGCCTACGCCATCCAGGCCGAGGGCTTCTACACCACCGAGGATCCGGACGCCAAGCAGGCCGCCCGCGCTGAGGCGTTCAAGGCTCTGTTCCCCGACGAGACCCTTCTGGCTTGATTTCCCATTCCCAGCGGTACCGGTTCCCAGACATAACGGGCGGAGGGGAGTTTCCCCCTCCCCTCCGCCATTGATTTCGGCCTCCCTGCCAGAAAAGACCCCTTGCAGACCCCATCCCCGCACATGACTTTGACCATTCCTGTGAGAACAGCAGTGAACATAGAGAGCATTCGATTCCAGACGGAAAGGCGGTAAGAGGATGAAGAAACGACTTGCGATTGCCGGCGTGATCGCCGCGGTGCTGGCCCTGTGCGCCCTGGGCACCCTGGCCTACTTCACGGCGGAGGGCAGAGCCACCAACGTGATTACCACCGGCACCGTGGAGCTGACCCTGCACGAGATGCAGCAGGGTGCGGACGGCCAACTGGCCGAGTATCCCGACGAGCCGATCACCGGCGTGATGCCCGGCCAGTCGGTGTCCAAGATCCCCTATGTGGAGAACAGCGGCAGCCAGCCCTTCTATACCCGTGTGAAGGTGGCGGTGACCGTCACCGGGGCGGATGGCACGCCGCTCTCCGGCGATGTGGTGTCGCTGAATGTGGATGCCCGGCAGTGGCTGCAAAAGGACGGCTGGTATTACTGCGCCGAGCCTGTGGCCTCCGGCGAGGAAAACCGCGTGGCCCTGTTTGATACCGTCACCTTCTCGGCCGATATGGGCAACGCATATCAGAATTGCACCGTTGCCATCGACATTGAGGCCCAGGCGGTGCAGGTGAAGAACAATCCGATCCCGGCCGGGGGCACGGTCCTGGACGTGCAGGGCTGGCCGGCGGCGGCGTGACGCCCGGAAAAGAGGTGTGACTTAGGATGAAGAAACGAATTTTGGCGCTGGCGCTGTGCCTGGGTCTGCTTGCGGGCATGGTCCCGGCCTACGCCTTCGAGCCGGGGCTCGAGCCGGATGTGAGTACGCTCGCCCTGATGCTGGAGGAGGACGCGGTCGAGGCGGTCGAGCTGCCGGAAAACGAAAAGACGGTCCTCACGGCAGACCCTGCGGACGCCGAGACCTATCAGTGGCAGATCCGGGTGATGGAATCCCCGGAGCTGTGGGTGGATATCTTTGGCCAGACCGAGGCGGAGTGTAATTTGAGCTATCCTATGGTGGTCAACCTGCTGGACGAGAACAGCCAGGCCTATGTGCGCTGCCGCAGTGTCATCGGCGGGGAGACCATCCTGAGCGAGCCTGTGGTGGTCACCGTGACCGAGCCCACCGTCATTGAGCTGCCCGAGGAGCCGGTGGTGGCCATCGTGACCGAGCCTGCCGTGGTCGAGCTGCCGGAGGAGCCTGTGGAGGAACTCGAGGCCCCCGCGCCCACCGAGGAACCCGAGGCCCCCGCGCCCACCGAGGAACCTGAGGCCCCTGCGCCCACTGAGGAACCCGAGGCCCCTGCGCCCACCGAGGAGCCTGACGCCCCTGCGCCCACCGAGGAGCCTGAGGTCCCCGCGCCCACTGAGGAGCCTGCGACGGAAGGGGAGGATGCCTCCGGCGAGGAGGCCGGCGCAGTGGACTACAGCACCCCTGTGGTCCATGGTTATTCCCTGAAACGGATGTTTCTGGCGAATGAGACGCCTACCCCGGCGACCTACAATGTGGTCATCCACTATGTGTTCGAGAATGGCGAGATGGTAGCCGACCCCTACACCGCCAGCCTGGCCGCGGGCAGCAACTTCAGCGCTACGGTCACCTTCCCGGTCGTGCAGGGCTATCTGCCCTATGTGGGCGAAGCGGCGGAAACCTCTTCCTCCATTGAACTGAACTATACCAACATTCAAGAGGACCACATTATCACCGTGGTCTACAAGCCCACCAACGTGGACTACACCGTCATCCACTATCAGCAGAACGTGGACAACGACCAGTATACGGAGGTAGGGCGGGAGACCAGGCAGGGCCTGACCAACTCCAACGTGCCCGAGGTGGCCAAGACCTATGAGGGGTTCTACGCCCTGCTGTATGAGAAGCCCGCCATCGCCGCCGACGGCAGCACCGTGGTGGAGGTCTACTATGACCGCATCTACAGTCTGATGCTGTTCGACCTGGACGGCGGCTACGGCGTGGAGCCCATCTACGCCCGCTACGGCACGCCCATCGGTGATGTGGGTACGCCCACCAAGGCTGGGTATACCTTCAAGGGGTGGTCTGAGGACGGAACGACTGTTGTGGACCTGCCCGACGAAATGCCCGCCGGGAATAAGACCTACAAGGCGCTTTGGCAGCCGGACGACACCGCTAAGGTCACGATTGTGTTCTGGGGCGAGAACGCGGATGACGAGGGATACTCCTATCTCGACTCCGCAGAAGTCAATGTAAAGCCCGGCACGGAGTTTACTTATAGTGAGGACGGCTTCCTGATTTGTGGTCAGGAGGAGCATACTCACAGTAAGACGTGTTACGAGCATGTCGGAAGTCCTGCTTCGGCCGGTTCGGGTGCTCCAGATGGACCTGACAACGGCTACGTTTATAGAAAGGCGTGGACAGTCAGCGACAAAGTAATCTATATCAACGGAACGTGGTATGACTATACTGGTGACACGTCGAATGGAAGCATTGCTCCGAGTGTCTGCGGCAAGACTGAACATGCCCACACTCCAGACTGCTACCCGGGCGGAGTGAGCTTGGACCCCAAGTTGTGGGCGTTTGTTCGCTCCGACACTGTAACCGTGGCCGCCGATGGCTCAAGCGTGGTCAATGTCTATTACGACCGCACCACCTTTACGCTGACCTTCCGGGCAAGCAACAATACTGTTGCGACAATCACGGATAAGTGGGGCGCGGATATTCATACTATGTTCCCAATTGTTGGAACTAACGGGACAACATATAAAGGTACAGAGTGGAAAGTTCCCGACGGATGTCAGACATTCAAACCTGGCACAAATGTACTGTCTATTGACACTATGCCCAGTGAGAATATCACGTTTACAAGGAATAATACAGACGATAGTGCCACGCTGTACTATTATGTCGAGTCCTTGGACGGTACCGGAGCACATGAACACGGTGGGAAGAAGTACGACCTGTATAAAACAGTGTACTTGCCGAATAGTGGACGTTTAACGGAATCTGAAGAGTTTCATGAGATCATTGGCTTTACGAAAGGTGACTATTATCCCAGCACCATTTTTAACAAGGTAAGCAAAGAAATGTATCTCTATTATACCCGGAACTCTTTTGACATTGTGTTCTACAATCCTACAGAGCTAATTCACACGGAAGAAAATATCCCCTATCAAAAAAATCTGAGCAGCTATGCCTATGTTCCAACGGATGATCAGGTGCCTGCAAAGTATGAGCCCGGTTCTGTGACGTTCGCTGGTTGGTATTTAAACCCTGAATGCTCCGGAGAGGAATTTGTTTTTTCCGCACACACTATGCCCGCTGGACCCAATAATGTGAATGGAGAGGTGGCGCTCAGCCTCTACGCCAAGTGGGTGCCCGTCACCCACACGGTGGAGTTCTATCTGGATAAGGCCGCGCTGGAGGCTGGGACCAAACTCGACACCCACCCCGACCAGACGGTCTCCCACGGCAGTTTGGTGGACCTGGCTCCCGAGGCCCCTGCCAACGGCAGCTATACCTTTGTGGGCTGGTTCTACCTGGACAACGGCGTGGAGAAGGCCTTTGACTTTGCCAACATGCCCGTCAACAAGGATCTGAAGGTTTACGGCAAGTGGAGCTCCAACACACTGATGGAATATACCATCTCCTACAAGCTCCAGGGCACTGACACCGAGATCGCCGCGCCCACCACTGGCTCCGGTCTGGCGGGCGTCACCAAGACCTTTGAGGCCAAGGGCGGCGCCGACCTCTATGACGGGTATCAGGAGGGCTACTTCCCCGTGGTGAAGTCCCACTCCCTGACCATTGACATTGACGACCCGACCAAGAACATCTTTACCTTCGAGTACATCCAGAAGGGTGCTGTGCCCTACACCGTCCGGTACCTGAACAAAGAGACTGGTGAACCCGTGGCTGATACAAAGACGGTCGACAACAACCGGAAGGCCGTGGTCACCGAGACCTTCGTGCCCGTCTCCGGCATGATGCCCGACGCCTACCAGAAGCGTCTGGTAGTCAGCGCGGAAGAGGGCGCGGTCAACGAGATCATCTTCTACTATACCGAGGATACCACCCACGCCTACTACAAGATCACCCACTACACCCAGAATACCGACGGGGCGACCTGGACGGAATACGCCTCCTCCCAGGCTGTGGGCGACATCGGCACGACCTACACCGCCGACCCCCTCACCATCCCTGGCTTTACCCATGACTCTGCGGTGTCGGGTACGGTAGCCAGCGGCGAACTGACGGCCGGCGGCTTGGAGCTCAAGCTGTATTACACCCGAAATGAGTACCCCTATCAGGTGCGCTATCTGGAGCAGGGGACCGGTAAACCGCTGGCAAACCCCAAGGACGGCACCGGCAGGTATGGGGCGGTCATTTCCGAGGCGGCCATCCCCATTGAGGACTATGACCCAGTGACTTCCACCCCCCAGACGCTGAACATTCGCATTGAGGAAAGCCAGACGGAGGCCAAGCTGAACGTCATTACCTTCTACTATCAGGAGCAGGATGTCACCATCCAATATCAGGTGGTTGGCCCGGATGGCTGCGGCACGGTTACCCTCGCCAGCGAGACCGTAAAAGTCCTCAGCGGCACCGCCATCGGCTCCACCGCCACGGCCAGCAGTGAGGAATACCGCTTCGTGGGCTGGTACAGCGACGCGGCCTGCACGACCCGGGTGTCTGCTGACAGCAAGTATGTTCCTGAAAAGGTAGCCGGCAAGAACGTGGCCGCCACCTACTACGCTAAGTTTGAGCCCAACCAGGGCAGCTTGACCATCGAAAAAACCGTCAAGGGCGGGGTGGAGCAGGACTTCATCTTTGATGTAACAGGCGAGGGCAAGACCTACACGGTGGTCATAAGCTGCGGTGCCGACGGCAAGGGCAGCACGACGATTCAGGGCCTGACCGCCGGAAGCTACACCGTCGCCGAGCGCACCGGCTGGTCTTGGAAGTACGAGTGTACGAATGGTGCCAGCAAGGATGTCACCGTCCCCGGCGGCGGCGCCGGGACCGTCTCCTTTACCAACGAGAAGACCAGCAACTGGTTCGGCGCCAGCGACAAGGTGGACAACGTGTTCGATGTGGTGACCACGAATCAGGCACAGGACATCCAGCCTGCAGCCCTGCCGGAAAAGAAACTTGAGCTGAACGGGGAGGAGGTGTAAGCCATGGCGAGTTATCGAGGAAAGCGCGTTTTGAAGAGGCGCAGGCTGACGCCGCTGGCTGCGGCAGCCCTTCTTATGGTGCTGTTCATGTCGGTGGGCGGTACTCTGGCCTGGCTCACCGCCCACACCAGCGCCATCACCAATACCTTTACCGTCGCTACGCCGGGCGTGGACATCGAAGAAGGATTTGACAAACAGACCAAAAGTGACGTCAAGGTGAAAAACACCGGCGAGGTGGAAGCCTATATCCGTGTGGCGCTGATTCCCACCTGGACCTCTGATGCAGAGGGGAAAAATCCAGTGGGGGAGCCCGCCAGCCTGGAGGATTTGAAGATTGAGGGAACGTTCCCGGGGGCAGGATGGCTGAAAGGTTCTGACGGCTATTATTACTACCAGACCCCAGTGGCCCCGGGAGCCTATACAGCGGTTTTGCTCGAAAAGGCGACCGTTACGACGGAGAACGGCTACCATATGAACCTCCAGGTCATGGCCGACTCCATTCAGGCCGATCCCACAAGAGCTGTAACGGCCATGTGGGGGACGGACAAGGGGGGCGCAGTGACCGGAGTCGATGGCACGATGCTTCTAATTCAGCTTCAGCAACCGTGAGGAGGTGACATGCTATGAAGAAAACCAAATTGCGCGCCCTGCTGTCCATGGGTCTGGCGGCGGCGCTGATGGTGGGCCTCGTGGCGGTCACCGCCCTGGCGGATGACGGCGTGCCGACGGTCACCTATGACCACAGTGTAAAACAGTTCCAATTCACCAACGTGGCCGCCTACAGTGACGAACACGGCCATCAGTACCCCGACCTCTTCCGGGACCTGAAAAACCTGATGCCGGGCGATGCTGTCAGCCAGGCGATCAAGGTCAAGGTGTCCGGCACGGGGAGAGGCTCGGTCAACATGTACCTCAAGGTGGAGCCGGAGGGAGACGGCATCAGCGCCGACGAGAAGCTGGACTACGCCGAACTCCTGGATGCGGAGGGCGTCACCCTGACGGTAAAGCAGGGAGAGACCGTCCTGGCCGAGGGAAGCCTGGCCGAGGGCGTCAAACTGGGAAAATTGAAGAGCAGCGACACGCTGGACTTGAGCGTCACTTTGAACATCCCCCTGACGGCAGGGAACGGCCTCCAGGGCCTGCAGGGCGCGGTGGCGTGGGTGTTCACCGCCGAGTATATCCCCGGCGGTGGCGGCGGCGGTGGTGGCGGGACCGAAATCCCTGAGACGAATCCGCCTCTGGGTCCCCTGCCCGAGCTGGAGAAGGGCGACCACTTTGCCTACATCATCGGCCGGGACGACGGCTTGGTCCATCCCGAGGCCGAGATCACCCGCGCCGAGGTGGCTACCATCTTCTTCCGCCTGCTGACGGAGGACTCCCGCGGCCGCTACTGGAGCCAGAGCAATTCTTACGGCGACGTGGATGCTGGCGCCTGGTACAACAACGCTGTGTCCACTCTGTCCAACGCCGGTATCCTCTACGGCAAGCCGGGCAATCTGTTTGATCCCGACGCGTCCATCACCCGTGCCGAGTTCGCCGCCATCGCCGTCCGCTTCTTCGGCGGCGAGTATGAGGGGGAGGACCAGTTCAGCGACATCGGCGGGCACTGGGCCAACAACGAGATCAACCGGGCGTACATGAACAATCTGGTCAAGGGCTACACCGACGGCACCTTCCGGCCCGACAACGACATCACCCGGGCGGAGGCCATCACCATCATCAACCGAGTCCTGGAGCGCGCGCCCCACAAGGACTACCTGCTGGACGATATGATTACCTGGCCGGACAACACGGATACGGCCAAGTGGTACTACGCCGACGTGCAGGAGGCCACCAACTCCCACAATTATGACCCGAAGTACGACAAGGATGGGAATGTCTACGAGATCTGGACCGAGCTGCGGCCGGTCCGCGACTGGGCGGCCCTGGAGCGGGCGTGGTCGGAGGCCAATTCCTCCGAGAGCCCCGGGGAGGTCGTCTCCTCCAACACCAGTTCGGTGTTTGGGGATTAAGAAGAAGCGAGTGAATTGTCAAACTAAGTGCAACCGAACTTGAGTTCGAAGTCCCATAATTCCTGGGCGGATTGAGGCCTGGCGTGAATCAACGCCAGGCCTCGTTTTTGAGTGGTGGGAGCAGCACGAGACAGAGCTCTGCCTTTCGGGCAGAACTCCTGGAGCAGGCCGTCAAGAGTTATGCGCAAATTAGTTTACAGATCTCGTGAAAATGAAGTCAGCTGGCAACAGAGGCGTCCTCCAGGGCGTCCTCCAGATGCTTCATGTTCATGTACTTCTTGTTGCCCCACTGGGTACCGGACCCATGGCGCAGGCGGGCACAAACTAGCATGAGGGCGGGGTTGCCGTCTGGGAAAGTGCCCACCATACGGGTCCTGCGGCGGATATCCCGGTTGAGCCGCTCAATGACATTATTGGTCCGGATGCGAGTCCACTGCTCAAACGGGAACTCGCAGTGAGTCAGCGCCTCCTCAACGCCGCCTTCCACCTTCTTGGCGGCCTCTTTCCGCTTCATCGCCCGCAGTTCTTCCACAACGGCTCTGGCTTTCTCGCGGGCGGCTTTCTTGCTCTCCTGAGCATGGACGGCCTTAAGCATTTTGGCCACCAGCTTCACCTTGGAGCGCGGGGTAACATACGCAGATCCACCACCATACACGATATGCCGGATGGCTCTCCTGGGACCTGCTATGCCAGATTTTCCACTGTGCCGAGAAACAGCGGCGCACTGGTTTCCAGGTCCACGATGCCGCAGACGAAGGGGCGGTCGAAGCGAAGGACAATGGGGTCCTCTGCGCGGGTGACGCTGGTGTACTTCGTGACCGCCGTCACGGCGGCGGCCTCGGTGCCCTTCTCGTTGACCTTCAACACCGTCTTATGGATCACGTCCCCAACGCAGAGGCTTTTGCCCGGCACGCTCCCCATGGCGGAGAAATCGGCTGCGGATTGATCGAAGGCGTCCGCCAGTCCCATAGCCGCCAGCGTGTCTCCCAGACAGCCGGACCACTCCACTTCAAATTTGGGGACGACAAGGGAGACCCTGGCCTCTTGGCGGGCCTTTAAAAGAGCGCCTGCCGTCTCCCCATTCCAGGAGGCGAGATAAGCGGTAAGGGAGACTCCCTCGTCCGGGAGCATGAGGAGGAAGCCCAGATGCCCATCATCATAAGGCAGGACCACGCCCTGTCCCTTCCGGGCGGCGATATACTGCTCCGTCCGGATACCGTTGCTCATCCCCTTGGGATGGGAAACCGTCCCATCCTCCGCGGTAAAGTCCATTTCCCAATCTGAGACAGGCGCTTCAAAGGGGTGCTCAAACTGATTTTTCAGGTAGATGGCGTTGACCAGGGCCAGTACGGCATCCTCGCTGAATTGGTCCACCGTGTTGGGGATGAGGCCTTTGGTGGCCTCCTTCACCCAGTCGTTTACCGCCTTCACCGTGGCGGCGCTCGAAAGGTCGGCCTGATAGAGCTCTGCGCTGTAGTTCCGCTGGCACCGGGCCACGAACCGATCCTCAAGCGTCAGGTCCGGATCGCACCACAGGCTGTTGACCAGCGTGGCCTGGGTGGAGCCGCCCAGCTTGGAATACGTGCTGAGCGCGGAGGCGCAGTAGGCATTCAAGGTGTCCAGGTCCATGCCGAAGAGAGACTGGAACCCGGCCAGCGTCTCCCCGGAGGCTCCGTTGGCGGTCATGCCCAGCGCCAGCATCACCGACAGCGGCGAGAGGAGCGTATTCTCCCCCTCGGTCCGGGATTGGCGCAGCAGCTCCGCGGCAAAGGCGGCGTAGGACGTATCCAGGTGGCTGTCGGCGTCGAGGACGGGGATAGACACATCCCCGGCGGCCTTCGGGACAGACTGAGCGGCCGCTCCCGCAGCGGCGCAGCCCGCGAGGAGCGAGAGGCAGAGCAAAAGCGGCAAGAGATGCTTTTTCATCAGCAGGGACACTCCTTTCAAAGAATCAATCTGCTTTTTTGACGCACCGGCGCGGGAAAAGTTCCTGCTAATAGAGGAGAGAGGGGGTGTCACCATATCACGATGGCCGCTGGGAAAATCCGATGTGGAGGAGGATTACGAGGCCGCACGGGAAAGCGAAGACGCGCTCTTTTCCGATCTCTCAAAGATCAATTACGCATAAAACCAATGGCAGCCGATGGTCATGACATAGGGCCGGCTGTTCATGATCCAGTGGTTACTGGTCAGAGAGGGGGACAGAAAATAAAGACTGTTTCCTGCCACGCTGGCCCCTTCCAGCACCAGTTTGGCAGCCAGCACGCTTTCCTCGGTGGGCTCCTGATAGATGGAGCCGTTCCGGACCGGCTCAAACTGGCCGCCCCAGCGGTCGTCGAAGATCACACCGTAGATGCTGTCGGGAAATTCCGCGCTTGCCACCCGGTTGAGCACCACGTTGCCGACGGCGATCTTGCCCAGCAGGGATTCCCCCTGGCTTTCCGCAGAGATAATGCGGGAGAGCCAATAGAGGCTGTTGCTGTCGTAAGCGGCAAAGGCGGCGGCGCCGGAGGTGATATAAACCGTGCCGGTGTCGGCGTCCCAATCCACCTGCGCGCCCAGGGCGGAGGCCAGCGCCCGGACGGGGACCAGCGTGCAGCCGTCCTCCAGAAGCACCCCGTCCGGGAGGTAGATGGCCCGGTCGTTGGCCGCTATGTAAATGGAGCCTGGGCGGGCGGTGAGGGAGAGGGTGCTGTCCCGGACGATGGCCTGCCCGTTCTCCCAGACCACTGTGGCGGTGGGGCGGAGCGCCTGCGCCACGGTCCGAAGGGAGACATAAGTGGTGTTGTTGCGGACCTGGGCGGAGGCGTTGTTTTCCAGGGGAGCCCCGTCCACCAGCACGGAACCGGCCGCCTGGGCGCTGGGGCCCAGCAGCAGGGCCGCGCATAGGAGCGCGGATGCGCACCATTTCTTCATCGTTGACACACCTTTCTGTTACAAGTTGTAACCGGATTGTAACCAATTTGCCGGGTGGATGCAAGCTGTAATACTTTCCAAAAGGCTCCATAAGCTGAAAAAAACGGAGGCCCTTTCAAAAGGGCCTCCGTTTGGCATGTGTGGGGAGGACAGCGGTCAAGAGGGCGGAAGCGTCGTTTCTTCCCGGCTGTTCCAGGCGGCACGGAGCTCCTGCAGGGCCTTCTCCGATGCCTCCGGCAAAGATGGGGGCGGGCAGGACGGTGCATGTGATGCGGTAGCTCTCCGAGTCGCTGACGGACACCGCGGAGGGGAAGTAGATGGAGCCGGAGGAGGAGCCCACCAGGGCGACGATATCCCCCATGCGGGCGGAATCGGAGCGGAAGCGCCCGCTGGCCGTGAACCAGCCGTTGATGTAGGGCACATAGTAGTTGTCCCAGAGGCGGCGGAACACGTCTTTGTCCGGTACAAGGGTACCGTCTCCGAACACCTCTGCGCCGAGCTGGCGGCTGCCGATGATGCAGTAGTTGGCCATGGCGTCCCGGCCGAGAAAGGCTTTGCCATCGTCAGGCGCGTCGGTGGGGGAATCGGTCCATGCGTAATAGGCGCGGGCGGTCGCGGTGATCCCCTCAAAGGTCTCCAGATCGGCCAGCAGCCCCAGCGCGAGCACCGCGCCGCACAGGGCGATCCATTTCTTCAAGACAAGGGGCCCCTTTCTTCTGTGGCAGATGTGGAATGGCAGTCAGAGGTGCGGCAGTGGCCGCACGAATAAACCGCCAAGCGGTTTATTCCGTAGACATTGTTATGCATGGGGCTGGGTCAATAGTCAAAGCTCATTCGCCTTCCGGCCGCAGGAAAAGGGAAGAGGTCCGGGAACCCTCCCGAACCTCTTCTATGTGTGCCTGTTAGAACTGCTCCTGCTGATTTTTCTTGTTCTGCTCCTGCTGGTTCTTCTTGTTCTGGGACTGGTTGTTGCGCTGATTGTTCTGGGACTGATTGTTCTGGGAGCTGTTCTGATTGCGATTTTGCTTGTTGTCGCTCATAAAACTCACCTCTTTTCGCGTCCCTAGTATTTCCAGAAAGTGGGGGGTCCTATACACAGAATGAGAAAAAGGGTATTTTTAGAAATGGCTATACCATATTTAGTAAAACTGTGGTATACTTATAACAATATAGGCGTACAAAGGAGGCTGCAAGTCATGAAATGCCCATTCTGCGGCAATTTGGAGAGCAAGGTCGTGGATTCCCGCCCCTCGGACGAAGGGGCCAGCATCCGCCGGCGGCGGGAGTGCCTGGAATGTCATAAGCGCTTTACCACCTATGAGACCATGGAGAGCCTGCCCCTGGTGGTCATCAAGAAGGACGGCAGCCGTCAGACCTTCGACCGGGACAAGCTGCTGGGCAGTATGCTCAAGGCCTGTGAAAAGCGCTCGGTGCCGCTGGCCGACCTGGAGCGGATGGCCGGCGAGATCGAGCAGGCCCTTCAAAACGACATGGAGCGGGAGGTCAGCTCGTCGGTGATCGGGGATTTGGTGATGGAGAAGTTGAAGGAGGTGGACGAGGTGGCCTATGTGCGGTTTGCCTCGGTTTACCGCCAGTTCAAGGACATCGGCACCTTTAAGGAAGAGCTGGACCGGCTCCTGGATGAGAAATAGGCATGAAGGACTTTGTGCGGGAGCATCCCCTGTTTTCTCTCTGTGGGCTGAACTGCGGCCTGTGTACGATGCACCTTGGCGGGCACTGCCCCGGCTGTGGCGGAGGGGAGGGCAACCAGTCCTGCGCCATCGCCCGATGCAGCCAGCAGCACGGCGGCGTGGCGTACTGCTGGCAGTGCGGGGAGTTTCCCTGCCGGCGCTTCGAAGAGGCGGATGCGTATGACTCCTTTGTCCCGTGCCGCGGCCGGCACAAGGACATCGAGCGGGCGCGCCGGATCGGAGAAGCGGCATATCTGGCGGAGCTGGACGAGAAGATTCGGATTCTTCAGTTCCTGCTGGACGGTTTCAACGATGGGCGGAAGAAGAGCTTTTACTGCGCAGCCATGTGTTTCCTCGACCTGGAAGAGATCCGGACGGTGATGGCGGAGCTGACCGCCCGGGAGGACGTGGACGGTATGGAGCGCAAGGAGCGGGCTGCCGTTGCCGCAGACCTGTTCCGGCGAATGGCGGCGCAGCGCGGCGTGGAGCTGAAGCTCCGCCGAAGGCCCGGCTAAAAAAGGAAAACAGCCCCCGGCCCAGATGGTCCGGGGGCTGTTTGACTGGCTACAGCAGGTTTTTCAGATTAAACTGCTCCATTTCGTACAAAAGCTCCACCTGGGAGATGAGACGGGCGTTGGCGGCGGAATATTCACCGCCCTCCTGGCAGTTGATGAACTCCTGGACCTCTCGAAAGCCGGTATGGATCTGGTCGGTATCGGAGTGGCGGAGTACGGTATAGAGGTACATGTCGTGGCTGGTCCAGACGTCCAGGGCCTCCTTGGTGAGCCGCCCGGCCTCCTCCCAGTTGCCGGCCTCCGCCTGGACCTCCGCCTGGACCAGACGGTCGGTGAGGCCGGCGGAAAAGTTCCTGAGATAGCGGGAGTTCAGCAGGGTAGCGGTAAACAGGACGGCCATGACCCCCACGGCGAACCACAGGCGCTTCATCCCTTCCCCACCTCCCTGGGCACAAAATAGACCCGATTCTGCTCGTCTACCGACAGGAGGAACACATCCCGGACGTGGTGGACGTTGTGCTCCTCCAGCCGTTTTTGCAGCCACCCCTCGTTGAAGCCCCGCAGCTTCAGATTCCGTTCCAGCAGGCGGCCGTCGTCGATGATGACCAGGGGCAGTCCCACGTCGTCGGGGAAGAGGTTCATCTGCTCCGCCGTCACCGGCCGCTGATTGGCGTAGAGGATGACGGACACCCGGCCGTTGGTCTCCAGAATGGCGTACTTGACGGTAGACAGATCGGTAACGCTCTGCATCCGCAACTCCTCGTTGAGCTCGTCCACCGTAAAGCGGTTGCGGCGCATTTCACGCTGGTTGAGCTGCCCATTCTGCACCACGATGCTGGGCCGGCCGCAGATCAGGGCCCGGAAGCGGACATGCTTCATGGTGAGCACCGACAGGATCATGGTGACGCACAGCAGGGTGAGGATGGGGATGACCCCGGAGAGCAGCGGGATGCCGAAGTCCTGCATAGGGACGGCGGCCAGATCGGCGATGATGAGGTCCAGCACCAGCTCCGACGGCTCCAGCTCACCGACCTGTCGCTTGCCCATGAGGCGGATGCCCGCGATGATGAGCAGATATAAAATGATGGTACGGGTAAATGCGATGACCATGGAAGGCCCTCCCAGTCGGTAGGATTCACACCTCAGTATGGCCCGGCGGGGATGGATTATTCCTGCGGCGGCGGAACAAATCTTCATACTTTCTTCAGACATCCCGGGGCGGGGTATGGTATCCTCAAAGAAAACGGCGGAGGCGAGGCCCTGTGTTGGGAAAAAAGAAGCGGCGCATCTGGTTGCCCCTGGCGGTCCTTTTGGCGGGGACGGTAGTTGCCGCGCTGGATGCCCGGCTGGCGGTGCGCCACTACCGGCTGGAGACCGCCCGGGTGTCCGCACCGGTCCGCATCGCCCTGCTCACCGACTTGCATAGCTGCGATTACGGGGAGGGGCAGGCCGGGCTGCTGAAGGCGGTGGCGGCAGAGGGCCCGGACGTGGTGCTGCTGGGCGGCGACATCGTGGACGACGACGCGCGCATGGACCCGGAGCGGGCCTATACGGCGGCGTCCGCCCTGGCCGCGAGCTGGCCCACCTATTATGTCTCGGGCAACCACGAGTTCTGGAGCGGGGAGGCCGACGCCATCAAGACCGCGCTGGAGGCACGGGGCGTGACCGTGCTGGAGGGAGCGTGCGTCCCCGTGGCCGTGGA
>ERZ857998.574-NODE-574-length-50263-cov-6.728231_pt1 | contig 50263 bp, 35 predicted proteins | sample MGYA00519954_ERZ857998 | MGnify/ENA primary metagenome ERZ857998 (study PRJEB31778, sample SAMEA3449424) | human gut metagenome | biome: human gut; feature: human-associated habitat; material: faeces | place: United Kingdom | collected 2010/2012 ...
CCCGGATTTCCCCCGGCTGATGGCTGACCTTGAAATCTATGTGAACGGAACGGCACTGAAACAGGCGCAGGGTGCAAACGCCATAGTGGACACGATGAGCGCAACTGTTATAAAAAAGCATAATCCTGGCATGAGTGATACGCAGTTAAGACAGCTTATCACCGCCCATATTGATGAGGACGAGTTTTGCCGCTATGTGATACAACGGGACATAAACGGGATTGCCCTTGCTCTGCGGGAAACACACAAGGACGATTTTTTCAGCGTCCCAGAGGATAACCCGCTAAAAGAAATGCTGGAAACTGCTGGTGAAATCGTCAGCCAGGACAGCGACACGGAACAAGCGTACTTGGCGTTTATCTGCAAACGGCTCAAGCTGAATTTTAGGAAGCTGTCAGTAGAAGAACGGAAGTGGCTGAAAAAGATTGCGGAAAAATCCGACTTGCTGAAGAATCCAAAACCGCAGAGAGGACGAAGATAAAAAATGCCTGAACGGCGGTTCTGGTTTTTCAGAACCACCATCCAGGCATTTTGTTTAGTAATAGAAAAAGGTGCAGTTGATTATTGCGTATTGTCAATCTCTCTCAAACCGGGTAGTAAAAATACGGCAAGCGCAACGATGATAATGCCAATTCCGCAAATGACAAACCATTTCTCAACTCCCAGCCGCTCCGCCAGAGGCCCGGAAATGACAAGGCCAAACGGCATGGCGAGGGAAGCGGCGCTTGTCAGTAGAGAAAAAACTCTCCCCAGATATTCTGGTTTGACCGTTTCTTGAAAAATCGCATTTTGCACACCGTAAAATGGAGCGGAAATTCCCATAACAGTACAGCACACAACAAAGACAAGAAATGCGTCTGGCGGCAAAAGCCCGGAGAGCATAATGCTAACGCCCATCAGGAGAACGGAAAGACCGATGGTGTACCGCCGTTTCTTAAAACCGCCCCAAATGCTCAGAATGACTCCGCCAAGCAGCATACCAACCGCAAAAGCAATTTCAGCGGCAGAGGCATGGGCCGGTGTTCCTTTGAAGTATGACATACAGATGAGAGGAAAAAGCGTACTGATTGGCATATAAAAGAACATATAAATTACACCAATCCAGAGCAGAGCAAAGAGGCCCCTGTTTTGCTTTAATACCACATACCCCTCTTTCATATCCTGTAAAAACTGTTGTCTTTTCGTTTCTGGACATAGTTCAGGCGTTGGTATGGACGAAATCGCAACAGTCACACAGGCAAGGATTGCACCCACAATATCTAACAATATAATTGCATTAAGAGGCCAAACAGCATATAAAAACGCTGCGGCAGCTGGACTGATAATCGCACTTACTGCTTGCATGGTCTGCGTGTAACCAGCGCATTTTGTAAGTTCCTCTTTTGGCACAATCATAGGTGTTGCTGCGCTGAATGCTGGAGAATGAAAAGCAGTTCCCGCACTTCGGATTAACAGGACAACCATAATAGACCATACGGGCAATTCCATGTAAAACGCCACCAGCGCCAGAATACCGCCAGCGGCGGCAATTATCAAATCCGCACCAATCATTACGCTTTTACGGCTGTGCCGGTCAACAAAAGCACCTGCAAACGGGCCTAAACAGGCTTGCGGCAAAAATCCAATCAGTGTTGCCGCCGTCAATATGATTGCAGAATTAGTTTTCGCAACCAAATAAAAGATAATGGCCATTTGCAAAATACCGCTGCTAATAAAGGATATTGCTTGTCCGGCAAGAAGTGTAAAATAAGTTTTTCTCCATGAATTGTTGTTTTGGGTCATAATGCGAACCTCCTTTTTTATTGCATTGTTCCTTTGTTTCTGCAATAAAAAGCAGGCGTTGTCCCACAGAGAGGGCAGACGCCTGCATAACAACAAAGCACGAAAAAACACCACGATACAGTTCAAAGACTGCTCGTGTCAAACCTACGTGTTCCTTTGCATACGCACGCAAAAAAAGCCCACCATCATGTGGAAAGGTACTTCTACTTTTTATTGCTTATTAGCGTACACAAATTAACACACGTAAGCCTCCTTCCAATCTCAAACTGTCGCACAGTATAACACACATCCGATAGACTTGTCAACCATTTTTAACCTTGTTTTCCATCTTGTTTTTCCATCTCTTACGGGCAGTAGCAAAGCCAGGCGAGCCAGTCAACGGTCAAGATGAACGGCGCTTTCAGCGCCGCCGTTGACAGTCTCGCCCGTCTTTGCTAATGGGTAATCAAGGCGGGAAAGCCATTTTAGGGCTTTCCCGCCCATTTCAATTTTGGGAGAAGAAAGGCCCCAAAATGAACGAGTGCGGCCAAACACTTTTAGGGATTGGCCACCTTGTCCACCCATCCAGCGGGGCGGCGGGGAACGGTCAAGGCCGGGCGTCAGCCCATTCATTTCAGCCTTGACGGTTTCCTGCCGTCCTGCTACTTTTCCCGGAGTGTGGCCACACATCTGGTCACGGTGTCCAGAGCTTTGGGACTTTTTGTCCCATAGGCCGGGGGCGGAGGACGAGGGACGGGGGCTTTCATAATACGCCCTGTCTGCTGCTGAAATCAGCCCTTTGTTTCCGGCTTACCAGCCCCAAACAAAGCCCTGCTTTCCTGCCGCGTCAAATGCCCTTGCCCTCCCCGGCGGCAACGGTATTTTCAGGGCAACGCCGACAGAGCGTATAACACACTACACTTTGCTCCGCAAAGTCGTGTGCCAAATGGGGCGCTGCCCCCTTTGGAAACCCCCGCAACAAACAGGTGCTATGCACCCAGCCGGGAGCATAGCGCCGTTTGTTGTCAGCAGCCCGTTTCACGGTCTGCGTGTAGTTCCTTGTAAACTGACCTAAAGCTATAAATTAATATGGTCAACCGACCTGTTTGCTATATGCTCTTTTATTTTTTGTAGGATTTAAGGTCGTTTACAAAGGCCGCGCGATCCGCCGCCTTAAAAAGGGCGCTGCCGGCAACGAGGACATCGGCTCCGGCATCAATAACCTGACGGCCGGTATCGGCGTTTATACCGCCGTCAACCTCGATATGCATGTTTTTAAATCCCAGCTTGTCGCACTCGCGGCGAATGTCGGTAATCTTCCCGAGAGCCGACGGCATAAAGCTTTGTCCGCCGAATCCCGGCTCGACCGACATAACAAGCACCATATCGCAAAGGGGAAGATACTTAAAAATATCGCTCGCCGGAGTGTTAGGCTTTATGCAGATCGAGGGCTTGGCTCCGGCGCTCCTTATCATTTTTAAGGTTTGCTCAATTTCGGGCTCAGCCTCGACATGAATGGTTATATAATCGGCCCCGGCAGCGGCGAACCGCTCGACGTAGCGCTTGGGGTTTTCAATCATCAGATGAACGTCTATGGGCATATCGGTATATCTGTTAAGGGAATCAAGCACCGGTATTCCGAAGGATATATTCGGCACGAACATTCCGTCCATAACGTCAAAATGCAATATGTCCGCTCCTGCACGCCGGGTGGACTCGCAGTCCTCGCCCAAACGCGCAAAATCGGCCGACAGTATTGAGGGGGCAATCATTATCATTTTTCATCTCTCCGAAAATTTATTTAATTTTTTTGACTTCATAAATAAAACCATGCCTTGCAACATATGCTAATGGTATAAGGGCGAAACGGCCCAAAGGCCCTGCATCGCTTTAAAAAGCTCCGGATACGGCCGAAAAAGGTGTTTTAAAAGCCGATCGGAAGCATTTCGGGTAGGCGCTTAAAGATTTTGACTCAAACGCCGCGACACTCTGAGCAAAAGCGGGAGTCGTTTCTTCGCCCATGAAAAAAATGCATCCCTTGCGAAAGGCAGTGTAAAAATTTATGAAGATCAATAAAAAGGTTTTGATCAAGTGCTGGCAGATAGCGGTGACAATACTGCTTAATCTGCTTATAATTCTGCTCGCAATGAGCGCCCCGGTATCGGCCCTTTCGAAAATGGGCTCGACCGGCAGCGAGGTGCGGGCAATACAAACAAAACTAAAAGAGTGGGGCTATTACAGCGGCACGGTTGACGGTATTTACGGCACCGGCACCAAAAACGCCGTTGTAAGCTTTCAAAAGAAAAACGGACTTACCCCCGACGGAATTGCAGGTAAAAAGACCCTCGCCGCAATCGGTATCAGCTCGTCGGTCTCTTCGTCGTCTGGATCGTACGGGGGATACTCGTCAAACGACTACAACCTTTTAGCCCGGGTAATATCGGCCGAAGCGCGCGGCGAGAGCTACGCCGGACAGGTTGCCGTAGGAGCGGTAATTTTAAATCGCGTACGCCATCCGTCCTTCCCGAACAGCGTTGCCGGGGTAATTTACCAGTCCGGCGCCTTTACCTGCATGACCGACGGACAGTTCAACAAGTCGGTCGCCGACTCGGCCTACAAGGCGGCCAAGGACGCCTTAAACGGCTGGGATCCCAGCGGCGGAGCTATTTATTATTATAACCCGAAAACCGCCGTAAGCAAATGGATCCGCTCGCGCCCGATTATAACGACCATCGGCCGCCACGTTTTTTGCAGCTGAAATTATTATTTTGCCCGACGAAAAAAGCAATCAGGTAAAAATTAAAGCTATTTTTGCTGCCAGTATTTACGGTCGAGCGATCGGTACTGCACCGTTTCGGCAATGTGATCCTTGGTAATAGTATCCGACCCGTCAAGGTCGGCTATCGTCCGGGCGACCTTCAGCACACGGTCGTATGCCCGGCCGGACATTCCGAGCTTTTCGAAGGCCCGTTTTAAAAAGGCTCTGGCGTCCTCGGTCAGATGGCAGTATTCATGAAGCAGCGCCGGGGTCAGGTTGCTGTTGCAGGAAAACCCCTTGCCGCTGTATCGCTGTTGCTGCAGCTTTCTCGCGGCGTTGACCCGCTTTTTAATGGCGGCCGAGCCTTCGCTTTTTACAGAGGAATCGAGCTCCTCAAATTCGACCGACGGGACCTCGATATGTAAATCAAAACGGTCAAGCAAAGGGCCGCTGACGCGATTTAAGTATTTTGCGGGCGTGCCCTCGGGACACACGCACTTTCTTGTAGGATGTCCGTAAAAGCCGCACGGACAGGGGTTCATCGCCGCGACGAGCATTATGTCGCACGGATATGAAAGGGTAGCCGACACACGGGATATAACCACCCGCCCGTCCTCAAGGGGCTGTCTTAAAGCCTCCATTGCGGTACGGGAAAACTCGGGCAGCTCGTCAAGAAAAAGCACGCCGTTATGAGCGAGGGATATCTCTCCCGGCTTCGGAATGCTGCCTCCTCCCGACAGTGCAATGGGCGACATTGTATGATGGGGCGACCTGAACGGCCTTACCGACACAAGAGGCGCACCCTTGGGCAGAATTCCGGCTATGGAATGGAGCTTCGTCGTTTCTATCTTTTCCTCAAAGGTCATATCGGGAAGTATTGAGGGCAGCCGCTTGGCAAGCATGCTCTTTCCCGATCCCGGAGGACCGATCATAAGCACATTATGTCCGCCGGCGGCCGCTATTTCGAGCGCACGCCTGGCCTGAAACTGACCCTTAACGTCGCCGAAATCGGGGGCGTCTATTTCGGTTATTTCGGGAAAATCCTCCCGGCTGACCGGCTTTATGGGCGAAAAGCCCTTTATATGATCGACAAGCTGCCTGACATTTTCAACGGGATAAACCTCTATCCCCTCGACCACCGAGCCCTCGGCGGCGTTATCGACGGGAATATAGAATTTTTTAAAGCCGCACTGACGGGCCTTTATAACCATTGCGAGCACACCGCCGGCAGGACGGACATCGCCGTCAAGCGACAGCTCGCCGATGAAAACGCTGTCGTCTAAATCCTCCTTAAGCTGTCCGCCGGCCTTTAAAAGGGAAAGTAAAATGGGCAGATCGTAAAGGGTCCCGGATTTTTTAATGTCGGCCGGCGCTATGTTGACCGTTATCCTAACGGCAGGATAAACGCCGCCGCTGTTGGCAATGGCCGCACGCACACGCTCTTTGGCCTCTTTAACGCTCGCATCGGGCAGTCCGACTATTTCAAAACTCGAAAAGCCGTCCGATATGTAGGCTTCAACATCGGCTATAAAGGCATCCATGCCGAATATTCCGGCACTTTTGAGCTTTGCTATCAATTACATACGCTTCCTTTTTTAAGTTCTGATAAGAATTCTTATAAAAAATCAATCTCCCTCGACATCCTTAAAGCCGAGGCCGACTATCTCGCTCGCGTCGCTTATTATCATAAAGCTTTGAGGGTCGTTCTGCTGTACCATACGCCGCACCGACGATACCTCATTGAGTCTTAAAGCGCACATAAGAGTGTCCTTTTGCTCGCCGGTATAGCCGCCGCGCGAGGGGATTACGGTTACTCCGCGCTCTAATTCATCCATAATGGCCTTTGATACCTCTTCGCCCTTGCCGGTTACGATGTATACAAGTTTCCCTCTGTCGACGCCGTATATAACGGTATCGATAACCTTTGAGGTAACAAATATAACTATTACCGAATGGAGGGCGCTTTCAATGCTTGAGAATGCAACGGCCGACATGATGACCACCGCCGCATCCAGTATCAGCACCGCCCTGCCGACCGATATGCCCGAAAAGGCATGATTGATAAGCCTTGCGCCGATATCGGTGCCGCCGGTAGTTCCTCCCCTTAAAAACACGAGCGAAAGACCAAAGCCGCTCAGCGCCCCTCCGTAAAGGGCGGCAAGAATCTTGTCGGATGTGTAGGTATAGGGTATAAGCGGCGCGATATCAAGGGCGACCGACGTTATAACCGTAGCCACGACGGTCTTTGAAAGAAATGATTTTCCGAAAATCCTAAAGGCCAAAATAAACAGCGGTATATTGATTATAAAGGCCGTAGTACCAACCGGAAAACCGAAAAGGCGGTTTAAAACGGTGGCAATACCGGTAACTCCGCCCGGCGCTATATTGTTAGGCAGGGTAAAAATGCTTACCGAAAGCGCATAGATCGCGGCGCCGACGGTAAAAAGCGCAATGTCGGCAGCACCGGTTAAAAAAGCCTGTCTGCCGGACTTTTTAACCGCGTTTTTGCTCTCACTGCGATTTTTTATCCGGGCTTTTTTGTCTTTGTTTTTTCTCATCAGACCCACCCTCTCGTCATGTAATATGTACGCTAAAAACGGGAACAACAAGAATGATTTTTACTGTTTTACGGTTGTTTTTTGCCGGACAAGCGCTGAATTATATAGGGAAAAGTCGGTTTTGGCGGGTAAAATTTCTCTTTATATATTATTATCATTATTTATTCGTCCAGCTTGAGTACCGCCATAAATGCCTCCTGCGGCACCTCGACCGTTCCGAGCTGTCTCATGCGCTTTTTGCCCTCTTTTTGCTTTTCAAGCAGCTTTTTCTTTCGGGTTATATCGCCGCCGTAGCACTTGGCAAGTACGTCCTTCCTCATGGCCTTTACCGTCTCGCGCGCGATAACCTTGCCGCCGACGGCCACCTGTACCGGTATTTCGAAAAGCTGACGGGGAATATGCTCCTTTAGTTTTTCGGCTATACGGCGTGCCTTCGCATAGGCTCCGTCCGCATGGACAATAAAGGAAAGCGCGTCGATAATGTCGCCGTTTAAAAGAACGTCCAGTTTTACAAGATTGGATTTTCTGTAGCACTTTGCCTCGTAATCGTAAGAAGCATAGCCCTTTGTACGGGATTTAAGTGCATCAAAAAAATCATAAACTATCTCGTTTATGGGCATTTCGTAGTGAATGTCCACACGGGTGGACGACGGATATTGCATATCCATAAAAACTCCGCGGCGCTCCTGACAAAGCTCCATAATAGAGCCGACATAATCGCTCGGGCTGTAAATATGAACGTCGCAGATCGGCTCCTCGGCCGAAACAATCCCGGCCGGATCGGGGTAATTGGTGGGGTTGTCTATCTCTAAAACCGACCCGTCGGTCATGTTGAATCTGTAAACAACGCTCGGCGCGGTGGTTATAAGATCAAGGGAAAACTCCCTTTCAAGCCGCTCCTCGATTATTTCCATATGGAGCAGTCCCAAAAATCCGCATCTGAAGCCGAAGCCGAGGGCCGTTGAGGTCTCGGGCTCGAACATGAGCGACGCATCGTTTAACTGCAATTTTTCGAGCGCCTCGCGCAAATCGGGATATTGCGCGCCGTCGGCCGGATAAATTCCGCAGAAAACCACCGGGTTTACCTTCCGGTATCCGGGAAGAGCCTTATCCGCCGGACGGTCGGCCTCGGTAATGGTATCGCCCACACGGGCGTCGCCGACGGTTTTTATTGAGGCGGTGAAATAGCCGACCTCTCCGGCTTTGAGCTCGTCGGCAGGTACCATTGTAACGGCGCTTTTACGCCCGAGCTCCAGCACCTGAAACTCGGCTCCGGTCGCCATTAAGCGGATATTCATACCGGTTTTTATTGTGCCCGAAACCACCCTGAAATATGTTATAACGCCCTTATACTGGTCGTAGTAAGAATCGAAAATAAGGGCCTTGAGCGGAGCGTTTGCATCCCCCGTAGGAGCCGGAATGTCACTTACGATTCTTTCCATGACCTCCTTTATATTTATGCCGTTTTTGGCCGATATGCGCGGCGCCGACTGCGCTTCAATGCCTATTATTTCTTCGATCTCATCGGCAACCTCATCCGGCCTTGCAGCAGGAAGGTCTATTTTGTTTATAACCGGGAGCACCTCAAGTCCGTGATCCACCGCGAGGTAGGTGTTGGCAAGGGTCTGGGCCTCAATGCCCTGAGAAGCGTCCACCACAAGCACCGCTCCCTCGCATGCGGCGAGCGAACGGGAAACCTCGTAATTAAAATCGACATGACCCGGGGTATCTATCAGATTAAGCTCGTAGGTTTTTGTGTCATCCGCCGTGTAATAAAGAGTGACGGCGTGAGCCTTAATGGTTATTCCGCGCTCGCGCTCCAAATCCATGCTGTCAAGAATCTGATCCTCCATATCGCGCATGGCAACCGTGTCGGTTATCTCAAGCATGCGGTCGGCAAGGGTAGATTTGCCGTGATCGATATGCGCTATTATGCAAAAATTTCTGATGTTTTCCATCGGAACGTTCATTTTTGTTTTTATTCCTTTCGCCGGACGGTGCCTGCCGATCGGTAAGCGCCGTTTGCCCGTGTAAAAATCGTATTACAGATGAATTATATCACATTTAACCTCGCTCTACAAGTGCCCGTAGGACGGTTTTCCGCTCCTTTCCCGCTCTGCTTTTCAGCCGATTTCCTCACTCCTTTCGACCGTTTTCTCCTTTTTCTTCCCTCTCCGCCGCAACGCAAATATTGCAATAAAAATAATATTCCGTAAATTCGGAGCATATAATTTGAAGTAAAGCAGCACTCCCCCGGGACACACCGTTTTTTGTGAGGTGATTGTCGTATTATCACCGTTTTTGCCGCTATCGCTTTCCGCGGCCCACACCGAAAAAAACCGCACCGCCTGCAGCTCCGTGCATAATACCGCAGCCCATAACACCCGGCAGCCGATTTTTCTTTTTGCCGAGTGCTCGAGGATACAAAAACCGACCAGCGAAAGGAGATATGCCTCATGCCGTTATCAGAGGAGAAAAAACCCAAAAAACAACACAATATAATCATGGAAAACCGAGAAAAGCTCACCTTCAGCGGTGTTATCGACGTCGACAGCTTTGACGAAAACAGCGTTGTCGTCTTTACCGAGCTCGGCGAGCTGAGCATTAAGGGGGAGGGGCTGCATGTAGACAGTCTCGACACCTCGACCGGCGAGCTGATAATATCCGGGACGGTAAACGGCATGGTCTACAGCGACACCCGGCAAAAAAGCGGAAGCTGGCTCGGCAGGGTGTTCAGATGAGCACCGGATTCGAAAATGTCGAAAGCCTGACGCAAATTTACACCTTTTTGCTCAGCATTGCGCTCGGGGCGGCCGTCGGCGTGGTGTACGATATGTTCAGAGCCTTTCGTCGGGCGATTCCCTGTCGAAAAATATCGGTGTTTTTTCAGGATGTTATCTTCTGGCTTATTGCCTGTATCGTATTTTTTTGCTTTTCGCTTATAAGATGCGAGGGACAAATACGTTTTTTCGCCCTGCTCGGAATGTTTTCGGGCTTTGCGTTGTGGGTAATGACGGTCGGCAAATACGCTCACAAGCTGCCGGCAAAGGCAATTCATAAGCTTTACCGTCTTGCAAAATCGGCCGCAAGATTTATCGGGAAAATCCTGAATAAGCTGACCGTTAACAAATCCGCCGATAAAATGAAGGCGAAAAAGAAGGGAAAAACCAAATCGAAAACAAAATGGAAATCAAAATCAGAACATCAGCTCTCCGAAAAAAACAAGGAAAAATGCCTGAAACGAAACAACCGGCGCGGCCGAAACTTAAGAACGAAAGCGGCCTGCAATCCGTCTTACGAAAACCGTAAACAAAATTTCCCCTCTGCTAAAAACGAGGCGCTGCCGTTTTTTAAAAACTGAAAAGCAAAAACGAAACACGGTACCTGCCATATGACAGATACCGTGTTTTTACGTCATAGTTTGCGCCGCACCTATCGGAGCAGCATTTTTTATAAAAGAATTTATCTTCTGCGACGGGAGTCATGACCGCCCTGACGGCGCGGAGCGCCTCCCCTTCTGGGAGGACGGCTGTCGTCAATGTCGTTCTCGGGAACCGCACCCTCAACCTCAATAAGTGCCTCGCGGCGGGAAAGGTTGAGACGTCCCTGATCGTCGATTTCGGTAACCTTGACTATTACCTCGTCGCCCACCTGAACAACCGATTCAACCGACTCAACGCGCTTGACGTCGAGCTGGCTTATGTGGACAAGCCCCTCTTTTCCGGGAGCAATCTCAACAAAGGCACCGAAGCTCATAAGGCGGGTGACCTTGCCCTTGTATATGGCGCCGATCTCGGGATCCTTGGCAATGGTCTCGACTATGCTCAGCGCCCTCTTGCAATCGTCAAGATCAATTGCGGAGATGTAGACCGAACCGTCCTCTTCAACGTCGATTTTAACGTTGCAATCGGCACAGATCTTCTGAATAACCTTGCCGCCCTTGCCTATGACCTCGCTGATCTTGTCAACGTCGATCTTGGTGGAGAGCATCTTGGGAGCATACTTCGAAAGCTCGGCACGCGGCTCGGGAATAGCCTTGAGCATTATTTCGTCGAGGATATAAATTCTCGCCTTGTGGGTCTTTTCAAGGGCCTCTTTAATTATTTCGGGGGTAAGACCGTCGATCTTGAGGTCCATCTGAATGGCGGTGATTCCGTCATGAGTACCGGCAACCTTGAAGTCCATATCTCCGAAGAAGTCCTCAACGCCCTGAATATCGACCATGGTCATAAAGCGGTCGCCCTCGGTTATAAGTCCGCACGAAATACCGGCAACCGGCTCCTTTATGGGCACGCCGGCGTCCATAAGAGCAAGGGTGGAGCCGCAAATAGAGGCCTGAGAGGTGGAACCGTTTGAGGAAAGAACCTCGGAAACCAGACGGATGGCATAGGGGAATTCCTCGGCCGAGGGAATGACCGGCAGAAGTGCACGCTCGGCAAGAGCGCCGTGGCCGATCTCGCGGCGTCCGGGTCCGCGGCTGGGTCTGGTCTCGCCGACCGAATAGGACGGCATGTTGTAATGATGCATATAACGCTTGGTCTCCTCGTCGTCTATTCCGTCGAGGATCTGAGCGTCGCGGATCTGTCCGAGGGTAGCGGCGGTAAGAACCTGAGTCTGACCGCGGGTGAACAGTCCGCTGCCGTGAACGCGGGGAAGAAGCCCGACTTCGGCGTCGAGAGGACGGATCTCATCGATTCCGCGACCGTCAACGCGCTTGCCGTCGTCAAGCAGCCAGCGGCGCACGACGTATTTCTGAATTTTGTAAAGGCACTCTTCGATCTTGCCCTCCTGGCCCTCGAACTGCTCGTCAAATTTCTCGTGAACAGCCTCGTAAACCGGCTTTAAGCGCTCGTCGCGGATGCGTTTGTCGTCGGTATCAAGCGCCGCGCGGACATCCTCGATGCAGAAATCCTTAATGGCGTTGTACATATCGGGATCCGGATCGTTGGATACAAACTCTATCTTCTCTTTGCCGATCTCGCGCTGGATCTCTTTTATAAACTCGATAACCTTCTGGTTGGCCTCATGGCCGAACATAATGGCGTCGAACATTTCCTTATCGCTTACGCAATCGGCGCCGGCCTCGATCATTGCAACCAGCTTATCGGTCGAAGCGACGGTAACGGCCATACGGGAATTGGCCTGCTGCTCGGCGGTGGGGTTTATAACATATTCACCGTCGACCATGCCGACCGAAACGCCGCTTATGGGGCCTTTAAAGGGGATCTCGGAAATTGTAACGGCAATCGATGCACCTATCATACCCACCATCTCGGGCGAGCAGTCGGGATCAACCGACATAACGGTGCAAACTATCGAAACATCGTTGCGCATATCCTTCGGGAAAAGGGGGCGCATGGGACGGTCGATAACACGGGAGGCAAGTATTGCCTTCTCGGTCGGACGGCCCTCGCGGCGCATGAAGGAACCGGGGATACGTCCTACGGCGTAGAGCTTCTCGTCAAAATCAACCGAAAGGGGGAAGAAATCGACTCCCTCACGGGGCTTTGCTGCCATGGTTGCGGTGCAAAGCACGGCCGTTTCACCGTAACGGACCATGCAGGCACCGGAGGCAAGCTGAGCGAGCTTTCCGGTTTCCACCGTAAGGGTACGGCCGGCAAGCTCCATTGAAAAAGACCTTGCATTTTCAAACATAACTTTTTTCTCCTTGAATTTATATATTTCCGGCCTTTTCGTCCCCATGTCCCTTAGCAATTAACACGTCGTCCGTCGGGATTTAACGGGCGATCTGTTCACTGCTAAAGCATGAAGATACCGAAAGCGCCTAAAGGCGGCCGGATTTAAAACATTTTAAGCATTAACTGCTCGGCGGAACCTAAATTATGTTTTTAAGTTCCCGAAAGCAAAAAATCTCGGACAAAAAACCGAAGACTCACAGTATTCCTTTGCCCATTTCTCGGCACATTTAAACATACCGCTAAAAGCTGCAATGGCAGGCCGGGTAAATCCCGACCTGCCGAGAGAACAATTATTTACGTATACCGAGCTTTGCAATAAGGCTGCGATATCTTTCGATATCCTTCTTCTGAAGGTATGCGAGAAGGCTGCGCCTGCGTCCAACCATTTTGAGCAGGCCGCGGCGTGAATGATGATCCTTTGCATGGACCTTAAGGTGCTCGTTGAGTTCATTAATACGGCCGGTAAGTACGGCTATTTGAACCTCCGGAGAACCTGTGTCGCCCTCGTGGGTGGCATACTTAAGAATGATATCTGTTTTTTCCTGTGCTGTCATATTTTTCACCTTTTTTAAAAATTTTCTCCCGTATCCGAGCGCCGGACGGTGACTCCCATACGGCCGACAATTACAATCGGCAGCTCTCAGAAAGGGAATACGTCCTGTATTATATCACACAGTATATATTTTGTAAAGCCTTTTTTGATATATGTTTTTCGGTAATCAGGATAATGCATTCAATCATATACGATACCGATAAAACTCCGCACCGTCAACTTCGCAAAGAAATAGCCCTGTGCACTTTCCGGTGCACAGGGCCGTGTTATCCGCTTTCCTGTTTTTAATAGGTTTTATCTGTTACAGACAGGAGTGTTGCTTATTTTCCGGGGCCCTTCCAGTTGCTGGGCTGACCGGTAAGCTTGCCGTACCAGTCGTTGCACTGATTCTGAGCCTTATCGGCTATAGCAGCCATCTCGGTAGCGGGATCCTTGCTCGGGCTTGTGCAGCTGCTATCAATAGCAGCACTTACGGTGCCGTCGTGAACACCGCCGGAATAATCAGCGGTCATGTTGGTTACGCACCAACGGTAAACGCTTATGCCGGTATCGTCAAGACCAACAGCGCTGAACTCGTTAGCGCTATCATTGATCAGGTCGTTGTTTATGCCACCGAAAGCCTCAAAAACAGCAGCAGCCTTGCTGATGTTTTCTTTGCCGGTTACAGGTACGCAGAAAGCATTTGTGTTGTAGGTCTGACTGACGTAATCCTTCTGATTGCCGGCGATCGGGAAGGGTACGAAACCGATCTCGAAGTCAGCGCTTGAAGCAGCGTTTGGAACAGCCCACATGTAGGTAACAACGGTTGCAGCAGAACCTGCGGCGAAGAAGTTAACCGACGAATAGATGTCGGCGATGTACTTCCAGTAGCCGTTGACGGTCGCGTTCTTGCACCAGTTAAGGGAGGCTATACCGGCCTCGGTGGTGAAGCAGGGATAGATGTAACCGGTGGAAGGATCCTTAGCATCGGTACCGCCCGAGAAAGAAGAGAGCGCTATGCCGATAACGTTGGTGTTGGAGGTCATGCCGAAGATATCGGTAGTTCCGTTACCGTCAATATCGTGAGTGGTTTCTTTCATAAGCTCGGTGTAGGCTTCGGCAGTCCAAGTCTTCTTCTTGTACATGTCGTAAACATCGATGCTGGGAGCATATTTTGCGATGAGGCTCTTATTGAAGGTAACGCCCATCGGAACGGTAGCGAGACCGCTGGGGGCTATACCGTAGGTGTTTCCGGCAAAGGTAAGGGTGTCGCTGACGCCCTTGGAGAGCCAGGAAGCATTAAGGTTGAACGAACCGTTGAGCGGAGTTATGGCGCCAGCCTTAGCAAGCTCACGGGCAACACCGGAGGTTGTCTCAAACAGGTCGGCATACTTGCTGCCGGACATAATGGCGTTCTGAATAACGGAAGCTGTAAGAACGTTGGAGTCCTGAGCAATATCCATGGTGTAGCCAAGTTCATCAGCCTTGTCATTAAGGGCCTTGGTTATATATTCCGCGGCAGTACCGGTAAGGCTTCTGTGGGTACGGAAAACAAAGTTGTAAGCATCGTCAGGTTTGCTCTCGCGGGAAGTCATGCTTATGCCGCCACCGGTGCTTCCGCCACCGCCGCCGCCCTGTCCCGGACGGACTGCGCTGTTTATACGGCTTGCTTCGCCGGCCTTTGAAGCCTCAGCCAACTGGGACTGTACACGGCTCTGCTCGGCCTCTGCCTCGGAAATGACCTGCTTGATCTGTTCCTCGGTAACAACAACGATCTTGTGGCTGATAGCAGCGGTGGTCTCGCCGTCCTTGATAACTTCAAAATTGAAGTCGTTGGCGATGATCGCTGTCTCATCAGTGACCTCTTTACCCTCGGTATCGGTTATTCTGATCTTGTAGCCTTCGGAGGGGATAACGACCTCGAGAAGCTGCTTAAGAGTGGTGTTCTCGGCAACTCTCATGGTAGTTACGTTGGTCTGGTTATCCGTAATAACGGTAACAATTGTGGTGCCTTCGGCTATCTTGTACTCGTCGGCGGTTTCGACCACTACTGCAGGCGGCGCTACAGAGGTAACGTCGGCAACCGAAGAAGTGTCGTTTGCAGGCTTTTTATCGCAAGCTGCAAAAACGGCCGCTACCATGAGCACGCTGAGAAGCACACACAGTATACGTGTCATTTTTTTCATTTTTTTTCTCTCCTTACAGAATAGATTGAAAGCGGAATTTCTGTTTTTGTTCCAAGGGTCGCCGGCAGGGCAGACCCCTCGATCCAACCGAATACAGTATATCACCCTTTTTAGTTTTAGTCAACAGTTTTTTATTGCCAAACGACCTATTCTTGCACACAATGCCGCCTAAGGCATATATAGTGTAGGTAACGGAGAAATATGCGCACATTTTGTTTTTTCGGCACCGTTCGGCAGGTGTTTTTGTTTTATTGCAAATTACGTTGAAGGGGCGTTTTATGTATCGGCTGAAAAACATTTTCGCCTTACACTATATATGTGTAAGAACCGGGCGAATTTTGACGCACATTTTTAAGAAAATGCACATATAGTTTAATTACATTATTATTCTTTTGTAAATATCGTCTTTCGCCGCGCGGTAACAGGCAAATCAATAAGAATGCGGAAAACCCGTTCGCCTTGAAGCGTGACACCCCTTGCATCCGGAACACGGCAAATTCTTAGGTCTAAAAGCACGAAAAGCCTTATCGCTGCAGTCTCACTTGCTGCTGCCGGCATTTGGCGGACAATATACTGTTATTATATTGTACAACACGGAAAAGGATTCGTAAACCTGCAAAAGGGCACCGCGCACTTAATGCGCGGCGCCCCTTTTAGGTTTAATTCAAGGTGTATCGGCCATTCGTACCGAATTAACCCGAATTTCGATTAAGCCATATTCTCAACGGGGAATTTGTCAATCTTGCCTACTACATACTGGAGAATAAGGAGGGCGTCGGTTGCGGTTACTTCGCCTTCACCGTCAACGTTAGCGGCCTTTGCCTGTTCCTCAGTCGGCTGGAACTTTCCTACTGCCATCTGGAGGGCGAGCAATGCATCGTCGGCGGTTATTTCGCCGTTGCCGTTTATGTCGCCGTACTTAACAGCGGTAAGCTTGTCGTAGTCTTCTCTTGCCTTTGCAAGGGCAGTTGCCTTATCGGCGTTTACCATGCCCTTTTGAGCGTCGGTAAGAGCATTGAAGGCGTCCTCGGCGGCGGTTATTGCCACACCGGAATCCTTAGTTACCTCGCCGATTGCGTCGATTAAGTCCTCAACAGCCTTTACGGCAGCGAGATCGGCATACTTTACCTTGGCGTCGTCAAGGGTCTGCTTGTTGGTAACCTCTTCCTTCTGAGCGTCGGTAAGAGCGTTGAAGGCAGCGTCTGCATCATCAATCAAAGCTTTGCACTCGTCGGTAAGGGCTACTTCGCCGATAGCGTTTATCAGCTTCTCTACCTCTTCATGCGGTGTAAGGGCGCGGTTGTAAAGTATTGCGCTTCCCCAGCCGACCGAATCGTTGGTAAACAGGTCGCCGCCGTCGGTCGCGCGAAGAATAAGCTCCTTGCCGCCGGTGATGTCTGCCGTCAGCTGGAAGGCCTCTCCGGCGTAAAGTATCGGGCTTTCGGCCTTTATAACGCCGTCGACCAAGACCTGGAACTGAACCCGTCCGGAAAGTCCGGCCGAATCCTTACCTACAACGCTCCTGAAGGTGTTGTAGCCGCATCCGGTTATGTCGTATACAAGATCGGCCGTTAAGGTTCGCTCGCTTACATGGGTGCGAATGCCCTTTTCGAATCCGATTCCGGCAATCGTGAGGGTGCCGCCGGCTTCGTTGCAGTTGAAGCTCGGGCGGTACGGAGGGTTGGAATCGGTCGAGGCGCCGCCGAACATTATCCAGCTTTTGCACGGCATATCGCTTACATATGCTGCTCCCTCGGGTATTGTCAGGTCGAGATTGTAGCCGTCGGGAACCTTGTCTATGGTCTGATAATCCGGCACCTCAATGGCGGCTTTTCCGATGTATATTGTGGTTGCGCTGTGTTTGGCGAGGGTTATAGTGTATCCTGCGGCGAGCTCGGCGCCGGTGGCGGTGATGTTGTTTTTCTTTTCGAAATCGGTTAGAACATAGGTCTCGTCGGATTTGAGCCCTTTAAGCTTTACGGTAAGCTCGGTCGTGCCGTTTTCGGGACAAAAGGCCTGAATTACGCCCTCATCGGCGTCGGCGTCAAAGTACTCCCATGCCATCCACTGGGTGTTTGAATAGTTCCAGTCGCAAAGCTCGTAATAGTCATTGTAATAAAAGCGCTTTACGGTGTTCCATTCCTTTGTGACTGCCGAAAGCAGCGGCCAGTTAAGACTTTCGCGCTCAATGTTGTAGTTAAGGGTCATCGAGGGGGCGAATACGCTTCTTAAATGGTTGCGGTCTATCGAGTCGGAGGCAGTGTCGTTGGTGGAGGTTCCGAAATAAACTATCCATTTAGCAAGAGAGGCCGACATCGAAACGTTGAGATTATCGTCGCCGACGCCCATGTCGGTTCGGTGCAGAATGACCGAACGGCGCATTGATTCGAGATCAAGCCGGCCGCCGCCCGACGCACAGTTGTCGATAATTCGGTCGGGATCGGAGGCAATAATGGCGTCCCAATAAGCAAGATACCCCTGGCAGTATTTGTTTTCGGTAATACCGTTTCGGTTTTCACCGTCGTTTTGCGCCCAGACGGCACCGGGATCCTCGTTGAAGTCCTGACGGTATATTGTGATACCGCCGTCATCCATTATTTTATTTACGGTAGCAAGCATCCATTTACGGAATTCCTCGTTTCCGAAATCGTTGAGCTTGCCGTTGTTTTTAAGGTTTCCGAGCACCCATTCCTCCTTAAAATCCGGATTGGTGCTCATGATCTCCGAAAGGCTGAGCCTGAACAGCTCGGGCTCGAACCAGAGGATTGTACCCATGTCATATTCGGCTGCCTTATCGCTTATCGCCTTTAAAAGGGTGGGGAAGCGGTTCGGGTCCACCTTCCAGTTGCCCGACTGATCGAGGGCGGATATAGGTTTGTTCTGTGCGCCGAGATACCACCCGGCGTCCATCCACCAGTAATCAAGATCAATTCCGTATTCCTGGTATTTTGTAATGGCCGATATCTGATTCTGCTCGGTCGCCGCCGTCATGCAGGCATAAAGCCATGAGGTGGAGGCGGTTAAGATCGGCCGCATGTTTTCGCCGTTTTGCTTTCTCATATTGCAGTCGATGAACCATTTTCTCCACTGATTAAAGGCGCCGTCGTCATCCTTGTTTTCGTAATTGACAAAGGCCATAAGAGGAGTCCTTACGGTCTCGCCCGGGGCAAGATAGGTGTTTATTCCGTTTTGACCGGCCGAAAAACGGGTCGCGACGGTTGCGCCGTCGGTTAGCTTTTCAAATTCGGCCTTGTATGTACCCGGCCAGCCTATCGCTATAAAGGTACCGCCGTTGCCGTAAGAAAGCCTGTAATAGGGGAAGGTGCTGTGGCTCGGACGTCCCGAGGTGCTGACGAAGGTCTTTTTGCTGTTGAGATTATCGGAGTATTCCGAATAATGGCTTCCCATATCTCCGTTAATTCCGGAAAGCACGGGATTTTCGCCGTAAAACCATGTATCGGCGCCCTTTATTTCGGAGAAAACTCCGGTGTTTTCTTCGGAGGTGTTGGTGAAATAAAGGGTCCATTCGTAAGCGCCGTAGCCATCGTATACGGTGGTATCAAGGGTTATTTTAACGCCGCTTTGCTTGTGTGTGAGGGTTATTACGGTCTGAACGCCGTTTGAAAGATTCTCGCTTACACGGGAGACCTCATTAAAGTTATCGCTGCCGAGACCGGAATATTTTACCCCGTCATACACAAAGGAAACGGGCAGATCTTCAAGATGTTCAATAAAATGAGCGTAATTTTCCATGGGTTTGAGTCCTTTATCCTCGGGAATTTCGGGTTTATCGGGTGTCGAGGTGCAGCCCTCGAGACGGGCGCTTCCCCAGCCGGCCGAATCGCCGCCGTAGCCGTCGTCGCCTTCGTTTACATAAAGGGTGAGGGTCTTGCCGCCCGTTACGTTGCAGGTTATATCATAGGATTCACCCAAGGGAACAAGGGGGCTTTCGGCCTTTATAACGCCGTCGACCGCTACCATGAATTTTACGTTGCCGGCGCCGCCTGCCGAATCCTTACCGACCGTGGCCTTAAAGGTTGTTGCACCGTAGGCGGAGATATCGTAAACAAACTCGGCGTCGTATCCGATGCCCGGGTGGGTGCGAAGTCCCTTTTCGTACTGAACGCCTGCAATAGTCAGCACACCGCCTGCCTCGTTGCAGTTCCGGCTCGGCTGATACGGGGGTGCCGCGTCCTGAGACGTTCCGCCGAACATTTTCCAGCTTACCCACTCTATGTCTGAGAGGTAAACCGTATTGCCCAAGCCGGCATCTTCGGCCAAAGTATAGCACGGGAAGACGCTGAAAAGCAATGCAATGCACAGAAAAAATGCCGTGATAATTCTCTTCATCGTTTTTAGAGTCCTTCTTTCCAATAGTGATTAAACGTTACAGCAAAAATGCAATCGGTACGCGACCGTAGCTTTGTCCCATGTTAAATATTAGCTGTAACGTTACAGCGAATATTATAATTACTTTTTTGATTTTGTCAAGCACTAACCGTATATTTTATTATTTTGCTTTGTATTGTACCGGATAATTTCTGCTCCGATAGGGAAAGCCTCTTAAAAAAGGTCCCATTCCGCCATATGCGTATAAAAACCGGGAAAAACAGCACATAGGCGCCAATATATACCTGTAAGGCGGCTTGTGCCCGTTTAGTACAATGTAAAATGTTGCAGGATTTGCAAAATATCAAAAAAACTGCCGGCTTTTTCCGCGGCTGTTTCGGCCTTTTTTGCATGGCAAGCAGTTATATAATTTTATTTCCGGCAAAAACAGCAGGGAGTGTACATTTAAACGATACATAAATAATCGGTGCGTTTTTTAAAAAACGACGGTATAACGATTTGATAAATAACGGCCTTAAAACCATCGGCCGTTGCCGTCCGCCGAAGACGGAGGACTTGTATTAACGTATCATAAACGAAAATCAATCGTCAGCATCAGAATGTCGGGATTTAATTATGATGCTGCCCGGAAAACAAAAAAAGACGGGCGGATATGCTCGCCGCCGGACAGAAAAACTGCTTTTTTCTGAATCCTTAAGGTAGATATCCGCCTGACTTTTATGACAGATGATTAGCAGCCACAGCCGCAACCGTTGTCATTGCCGCATCCGCAGCCGTTGTTTCCGCCACAACCGCAGAACAACAGGAGTATGATAAGGATGATTATCCAACTGCTATTGCAAGAACCGTTGCACATTCTTTTTTCCCCCTTTCAAACCTTCATTAGCATACTATGCAGGTAAGATATAGTGGGTTACAAAAGTGAACAATCCCTTTTTTGTTTTTTCGTAATGCCGGAATATGGCCTTTGCCGTTATCGGCTATCTCCATACATACGGTTTATTGTTTATTTTTCATAACTTAAAGATATATTTAATGTCATTTTAATGTAAAACATACATCAAATGTCTTGATTTTTACGTAAAATTTGATAATATATAGATGTAGTATCAATCTTTTTACAGGTTGGTAACCGTAACACAAAAAAACGGCGGTATTTTTGACGGATCGAATATCGCCTTAAAGGGCTGGTGGTATTTTTTGCCTGAAAAAGAACGCTGCTTACAATGCTTTAAGGATTTTTTGAACGGGACATCGACCGACGCCTACCGCTTTTTGGGGGCGCACAGACGCCGACGCGGCGGAAAAACGGTTACCGTATTTTCGGTATGGGCGCCTAAGGCGCGGGCGGTTTCGGTGATAGGCGACTTCAATAACTGGGACGCGGCGGCCTCTCCGGCAAAAAAACACGGCGAATTTTTTATAGCCGAGATCCCGGGTGTTAAAAAGTATGATAAATACCGCTTTGTTATAACCGGGGCCGATTCGGTCGTGCGGGAAAAGAGCGATCCTTATGCCTTTCACGCCGAGACCTCGCCGCAAAACGCCTCAAAGTTTTTTGATATCGGCGGATATAAATGGGGCGACGGCGATTACATAGACGCTCGTAATAAAAAGGATATATATTCCTCGCCGATGAATATATACGAGGTCGATTTGAGCTCCTGGCGGAAATACCCGGACGGCAGTTTTTTCGGTTATAAAAAGGCAGCCGAGGAATTAGCCGACTATGTGAAAAAGATGAATTACACCCATATTGAGCTGCTTCCGCTTACCGAGCATCCGTTCGGAGGCTCGTGGGGATATCAGGTGACCGGTTATTTCGCGCCGACCTCGCGCTACGGAACGCCGCATGATTTTATGGCCTTTGTGGATATAATGCACCAAAACGGTATCGGTGTTATTCTTGACTGGGTTCCGGCGCATTTTCCGAAGGACGGATTTGGGCTTTACGAATTCGACGGAGGCTTTTTATATGAGTCGCCCGACCCGTTTAAGCGCGAGGTTGAGGGCTGGGGAACAAGGGCTTTCGACTATTCCAATCCGTCGGTTAAAAGCTTTCTTATATCAAGTGCACTTTACTGGTTAAGGGAATACCATGTCGACGGATTAAGGGTGGATGCGGTCGCCTCCATGCTTTATCTTGATTACGGACGTGAGAGCGGACAGTGGCGTCCCAACATTTACGGCTCTAACGAGAATCTCGAGGCGGTCGACTTTATAAAAAAGCTTAACGAGGCGGTGTTCGCCGAATTTCCGAACGCTCTTATGATAGCCGAGGAATCGACCGCCTGGCCGATGGTGACGGGACCGACATATTCCGGCGGACTCGGTTTTAATTTCAAATGGAATATGGGCTGGATGAACGATACGCTCAAATACATTTCCCAAGAGCCGGTCTACCGTAAATACAACCAGGGCGCGCTTACATTCTCGTTTTATTATGCCTTTTCGGAGAATTTCATTCTGCCGGTCTCGCACGACGAGGTGGTTCACGGAAAATGCTCGCTTATTAATAAGATTCCGGGAAGCTACGAGGAGAAATTCGCGACCCTCAGGGCGTTTTTGGGGTATATGACGGCTCATCCGGGGAAAAAGCTTTTGTTTATGGGGCAGGAATTCGGCCAGTTTATAGAGTGGGATTACACAAAAGAGCTCGACTGGCTTTTGCTCGATTACGATACCCATCGCCGGATGCAGCTTTTTACCATGGAGCTGAACCGTTTTTATCTTAAGAGTCCCCCTCTTTATCAGATCGACCGCTCGTGGGAGGGCTTTTCGTGGATCGCAAACGACGACAACGAGGGCTCGACCGTTATTTTCCGCCGGTTTGACAAGGCGAAAAACGAGCTGACCGTCATATGCCGTTTTTGCGATGTAGGGTGCGACAATTACCGCTTCGGAGTGCCCTTCCCGGGAGAATATGAGGTGGTATTTTCATCGGACGACTGTGTCTACGGCGGCAGCGGGAGGCTTTGCTCCGGCATGAAGGCGGCATCCGAAAATATACCTATGCACGGCAGCGACCAGTCGGTAAGTCTTTATCTTCCGCCTCTTTGCACTGCGTTTTTAAGGTATTCGGGACCGAGAATAAAGCGCCTTGCCGGCCGGATAAAAAAAGAAAAATTAAGCGATAAACAGTATTTAAAGGGGTGACGGTTTATGTACAGAAAAACACGCTGCGTTGCAATGCTTCTTGCCGGAGGACAGGGGAGCAGGCTCGGCGTTTTAACGAGGAAGATCGCAAAGCCGGCGGTTCCGTTCGGCGGAAAATACCGTATAATAGATTTTTCGCTTTCAAACTGCGTTAATTCGGGAATCGATACGGTAGGTGTTTTAACCCAGTATCAGCCGCTTGAGCTTAACGACTATATCGGCTCGGGACAGGACTGGGATCTCGACCGGCTTGAGGGCGGAGTTCATGTTTTGCCGCCGTATCAGCGCAACAAGGGAGCAGACTGGTACAAGGGGACGGCGAATGCGGTATATCAGAACATTGATTTTATAGACCGGTATTCTCCGGAATATGTCCTTGTGCTGTCGGGCGACCATATATACAAGATGGATTATTCCGAAATGATAAGCTTTCACGAGCGCAATAATGCCGACTGTACAATAGCGGTGCTTGACGTACCGAAGGAGGATGCGTCGCGCTTCGGAATAATGAATACCACCGACGACGGCGTGATATATGAATTTGAGGAAAAGCCCAAAAATCCCAAATCGACCAAGGCGTCAATGGGAATTTATGTGTTCGGCTGGGAGAAGATGAAAAAATATCTTACCCTTGACGAAGAGAATCCGTTCTCATCAAACGATTTCGGTAAGGATGTTATTCCGGCCATGCTTTCCTCGGGCGAACGCATGATGGCCTATCCGTTTGAGGGGTATTGGCGCGACGTCGGTACAATAGACGCCCTTTGGGAGTCAAATCTGGATCTTCTTAATCCTAAAATTCCACTTGATCTTTCGGATAAATCATGGCAGATATATTCCAAAAATCCGGCCATGCCGCCGCATTTTGTAAGCGATACGGCAACGGTCCAGAATTCCCTTATAAGCGAGGGCTGCGAAATAGACGGTAAGGTTGATTTTTCGGTGCTGTTTCCGGGGGTCACGGTGGAAAAGGGGGCCGAGGTGCTCGATTCCATAATAATGCCCGGCTCTACGGTGAAATCCGGCGCCAAGGTGCAGTATGCAATAGTGGCCGAAAACTGTACGATAGGCGAAAACTGCACCGTCGGCGGTCGACCGGAGGAACAAAAAGAGCTTGAAAAATGGGGAATTGCCGTAATAGGCGACGACATAAAAATAGAAAACGAAGCGGTCGTTTTACCGGGCGAAATGGTAGACGCCGACCGTTTGGCGTAAAGCGAGGGAGATTACATGAGAACCGATTTATTGGGGATTATTTTTTCGAATGCAGCCGAGGAGGTCTTACGCGAGATGACGGCGGTCAGATGTCTCGGCTCGGTGCCCTTCGGCGGCCGTTACAGGTTGATCGATTTTACCCTTTCAAACATGGTGAACGCCGGGGTTTCAAAGGTGGCCGTTATAACCAAAAACAACTATCGCTCCCTTATTGATCATCTCGGCAGCGGTAAGCCGTGGGATCTTGCCCGCAAAAAGGGCGGTCTTTCGATATTTCCTCCCTTTATAAACTACGGTGAAGAGGTAAGAACCTCAAGAATAGAGCAGCTGCTTACCATATTGCCGCTTTTGGAGATGTCAACGCAGGAATTCGTAATAATGTCGGATTGCGACACCGTCTCCAATATAGACATCGAAGATATGGTAAAGGAGCATTGCGATAGAAAAGCCGATATAACCATTGCTTACAGGCACGGTATAATTCCGCAGTCGTTTGAGGGACGAATGGTATTTGATATTATGCCCGACAGGAGAATAATCGATATTCGATGCTCACCCGATATCTCCGAACCTGTTGACTTCAGTCTTAATATCGCCGTTTTGCGCCGTGAGCTGCTTATTCGCATGATAAAGGACGCAAGAGCCCGTAATTTTACAAGAATAACCCGGGATATTCTTCAGCCTGCCGTTTCATCCTACGCCTTAAAAATTTACGGTTACGAAATAACGGCATATACCGGAGTTATCGACAGCGTTAAAAGCTATCTTGAAACAAGCATGGATCTGCTTAAAGCCGATGTGCGCCGTCAGCTTTTTTACACCGGAAGGACGGTTTATACAAAGGTTCGCGACGAAATGCCTGTGCGCTACGGGCTTGGGGCAACGGTTAAGAACTGCCTTATAGCCGACGGATGCATAATAGAGGGCGCGGCCGAAAACTGTGTCCTTTTCAGAGGGGTCAGAATAAGCCCCGGCGCCGTACTTAAAAACAGCATAGTAATGCAAGGTTCGGTGATATCGCCGAATGTTGAGGCAAGCTACATTATATGCGACAAAAACGTCAATCTTACCGCCGGCCGTAAGCTCAGCGGATGCGCAACATATCCGGCATTCTTCGAAAAAGGCTCGGTTGTATAAAACGGAGGGCGAAAACCCGGCCGACCTAATTGCTGTCTGAAAGGAAAAAGTAAACTATGAAAACGCTTTTTGTAACCAGTGAAGCTTATCCCTTTGCCGTTTCGGGAGGACTCGGGGATTATTCCCACGCCCTGCCCAAGGCGCTAAGACGCCGTTTTGTGGGATGCCGGGTGATAATGCCGCTTTATTCCGAGATAGGCGAAAAATATCGGCACGAGATGTCTTTTATAGGAAATCTGAGCGTTCCGGTTTCGTGGCGTCAGCAGTATTGCGGCGTTTTCGAGCTTAAAAACGACGGGGTGATCTATTATTTTTTGGATAACGAGTATTACTTCAAACGCCCCGGAATGTACGGCTTTTACGATGACGCCGAACGGTATGCATTTTTCGCCCGTGCGGTTTTGGAGATTTTGCCGCTTATAAACTTTTTTCCCGACGTTATCCACTGCAACGACTGGCAAAGCGCCCTTGTTCCGGTGTATAAAAACCTTTATTATTCGAATGATAGCCGTTATTCGAAAATCAAGACCCTGTTCACCATACATAACATTCAGTATCAGGGGAAGTACGGGCTGGACATTCTTGAGGATGTATTCGGAATATCGTACGAGCAGAAAAATCTTGTCGAGTACGACGGCTGCATAAATCTGCTTAAAGGCGGAATCGAAGCCGCCGACAGGGTGTGCACGGTAAGCCGCACCTATGCCGAGGAGCTTAAGGATCCCTGGTTTTCATACGGACTTGACAGCATAATCCGCGCGAGATCTGACAAAATAACCGGAATTGTAAACGGAATAGATTATGACATATATAATCCGCAGACCGATCCGATGATCTTTAAGAATTATTCGTTTGAAACCATATCGGATAAATACGAAAACAAAGCCGAGCTGCAAAGGATGCTCGGGTTAAATGTGAGTCCCGATACGCCGGTCATCGGTATGGTGACCCGGCTTGTCGGACACAAAGGTCTTGATCTTGTAAAGTATGCCTTCGATAAAATTCTTTCAAATGACCTTCAGTTTGTGATTCTCGGCTCGGGAGACGAGCAGTTTGAGGTGTTTTTCGGCGAGATGGCCTCATGTTATCCGGGACGTTTTGCTCTGAGAACAGGGTTTGTTCCCGAGCTTGCCCATAAAATATACGCCGGGGCAGATATTTTTCTTATGCCGTCGAAAAACGAGCCGTGCGGACTGGCACAGATGATTGCCTTAAGATACGGTACGGTGCCGGTGGTCAGGGAGACGGGAGGACTTAAGGATACCGTGCTTGATGCCGATTCGGGCGGTGTCGGCTACACCTTTAAAAGCTACAATGCCGACGATATGTACGGTGCATTAAACCGGGCAGTCGGAGGGTTTTACGACAAAGATTTTTGGCAGGGGCTTGTGAAAAAGGATATGCAGTGCGACAACAGCTGGAATGCTTCCGCCGGCGAATATATAGCTTTATACAGGCAAATGACCTCAAAGCGGTAAAGGTAATGCGGCAGCCGTTTCTGACTGTCCGGTCGGCCGCTCCGATCGTTTTAAAATATAATTTTAAAAGCGGAAAGGTTCCCTTGCGTGGTGCGATATGTCACAGCAAATCACAATGAACACTACCATCGATTGACAAGGGCAGACACGGTTTTGACGGGCCCAAATGCGCCCATACCGTGTCAATCCCCTTGACAATACGGCAAGTATTCTCTACGGGTCTTTTCTTGTCTGGACACATTTGCAGCTCCGGCAAAACTGCAAAGCACCTGCCAGCGATGTATTTTCGAGTGATTTTTGGTTTTTGAGACGCAAGCGGGCTTAACGCCCGCCAAGGCGAAAAGGGCAAAAAAGCAACGGAAAGACACGCTGTCAGGCGTGTTTGCCCTTGTTAACCGATGGTAATAACATTGAATAAAGTATTAAAAGCAAAAGACGTGCAGTAAAGCGATAAACAAACTGCACGTCTTTTGCTTTTTTAAATCGGTTATTTTACCGATTGTAATTATTGTTGTTATTATTATTTCTGTTGGGGTTGGGGAGTAAAAAGTCTTCCTCGGATGAGCTATCGTTTGTCGAGGGGCTTTGGGCGGTTGGGGCGGTGGAATATGCAGTCTTTCCGATATATTCGGAAAGCTCGGCCGATACCGAGACCGTTTCGCCCGATGAGGCCTTGTAAACGGTGAAATTTATCGTATCGCCGGCCGAATGATTTTCCATAATATCAAGCAGATCGTCGCCGCTTGATATCGTCCGGCCGTCGGCTCCGGTTATTACGTCGCCTACGGCTACGTCCTTGCCGTAAAGTCCGCTGTCCTCCGAAATGCTTTGAATATATACGCCCTTGGGCAGTCCGTTTACCTCGGCCGCTACCGTTCCTATCGAGGAGTAGGTTATGCCGAGCTTAGAGCGGCCGCGTACGGTACCGTTTTGCTGCATGTTTTTTACAATGCTTACGGCATAATCGCTCGGAATGGCAAAGCATATACCCTCGACCTCATCGTTTACGACCTTGGATGAGGTTATACCGACTACCTCGCCCCGCATATTCACAAGCGCTCCGCCCGAGCTGCCGGGATTTATTGCGGCGGTCGTCTGAATGAGCTTCATGCTGTATTTTTCGGCGGTGTAGGATACACGGCGGTCCATGCACGAGACAATACCGGTTGTAACCGTGCCCGAAAGGCCGTCCGACTGACCTATGGCCATGACCTCGTCGCCTACACTCAGGGCCGAGGAGGAGCCGAAGGTTGCAGCTTTGAGTCCCGAAGCGTCGCGGAGCTTTATTATCGAAAGGTCGCTTCTCGTGTCGCCGGCGACAAAATCTGCCTTATACTCGGTGTTGTCGTGCAGCGTTACAAGAAGCTGGGGCGAGGAAATGCTCGAATAAATATGATCGTTGGTAAGGACGTATCCGTCCTCGCTCATAATAACGCCGGAGGCATAAGCACCGGCCGAGCCGTCGGATGAGTAAACCGTGATGTTTACAACGCTGGCCGAGGCTATTTTTGCAACGTCTGCATACGAATATTCGCCGTCATTCAAGCCGTTATTCCGGTTTATCGAAAAGCTTGAGGTCGAGCCCGGATCGCCTGAACCGGACGATGTGTTGCTGCTGTCGGAGTTGTTTCGGTTGTTGTAAGAAGGCGCGTTCGGCGTGGAAGAGGGGTTGAAATTTTCACGTACGATATATCCCGCCGAAAAACAGCCTATAGCCACTACAACGGCGGCAAGAATTATCGTGAAAACTCGAAGCCCGGCCGACATTTTACGTTTTTTCTTTACCGGCGAGGGATAAGAGGAATTATATCCCGGCGCATAGGTGTATCCGCCGTATCCGTTTTGCGGCTGGTTTGCCGGAGCGCCGTAATAATATCCGCCGAAGCCGTTTTGTGGGGCGGCATTTTGCGAAGCTTCGTTTTGAGCGGTACCGTTTGCGTAGCCGTAGCCGCCGTTTTCGTCGGCCGGCTGATTGCCGGAACATCCTTCAGCACATGAAGTGTATTCGCCCTGAGTTGCCGGGGAGGTGTAATTATTATCGCCGTAGGACGCGAAGGAATTCTGATTGTTATAACCGGTCTCACCGGCGGCATTTTCGGCGTTTTCGGTACTCGTGATGCCGGCGGCGAAGGAGGTGTCAGGCGAAGTATTCACGGTACTTTCATTTGTGCCGCAAAAATGGTGAGCGGCGGCGTAGGATCTATCCTCGCCGGCAGGGGTGTCGCTGCCGTTTTTTTCATTAGGGTGAACGGCCGAGCAGCCCTCATCGGTTGCATTTGAACCGACGTTTTTTTCTGGCGGACATATGCCGTCGGCATTTTGTAAGGTGTCGCCGTTATAATTGGCGTTATTATCCGTTTTATTTTCGCACGATTCAAAGGAAATCGGCTTTACAGGTGTGTAATCGGTGTTTTCAAAACGTTGATCGCCGTTTATTCTTTCATCATTCATCTTGATTTGGTCCTCCCGTTAGAGTGTTTGTTTTATCGGCCGATTCGGCCGCCGTTAAAGAGTAAATAAATTCGGTATACTCGTTTTCTACGCTGTTGACCGTTATTGCTCCGTCGTGCAGCGAAAGAATAGTTTTAACGAGAAAAAGTCCGAGTCCGGCCCCGCCCTTGTCGGTACGCGATTTGTCAACCTTGTAAAAACGGTCGAATATATGATTTAATTCCTTTTTGGGTATTCCGTCGCCGCTGTTGCGAATGGACATATATTGCTTGCCGTCGTGTTTTTTCGAGCCGAAAAGGATATATCCGCCGTTTGGCGTGTATTTTATTGCGTTGTCAATAAGATTGTATATCGCCTGGTGCATGAGGTCGCGATCGGCAGTAACCGGACATTCACCGAGATCCTCAAGCCCCCGTATGTCGATGTTTTTCTCGTTTATCCTTTTTTCGAAGCCAAGGGCTATATCGACCGTCAGTTGGGTAAGATCCACCCGTACGGGAGACAGCTTCATCTCACCCGATTCAAGCTTTGAAAGGCTGAGCATTGATACAACCAAACGCGAAAGGCGCCTTACTTCGTTTGAAACGATTCTTAAATATCTGTCGCGGTCATTTTCGTCTATGGTTCCGTCTAAGATTCCGTCAATAAATCCGGCTATTGTGGTCATCGGGGTTTTAAGCTCGTGCGATACGTTTGCCACAAATCCGCGGCGCATCTGCTCGCCGGCCGACAGTGATCTTGTCATGTTATTAAAGGCTATTGCAAGCTCGCCTATCTCGTCCTGCCGGTCGACTCGTATATATCTTGTAAAATCTCCGCGCGACATGCTCCTTGCCGCCTGGGCCATTTCCCGTATCGGACGGACCAGCCTTGCCGAAACGGCATACACCGCGCAAAAAACCATTATACATACTATTATTGCCGATATTAAAAACAGCTGCATTATTTGGGCGAGATAATACCTAAGTCCCGACGCAGGCAGGCAGGTGAAAATATAATCATCCTCAAGATTTTTGGCCTCGAGCTGTTTGCCGAGAACATAGGAATCGTCCGGCAGCACCGTACCGAGGGTTCCAAGCTCGCTGTATTCGCCGCTTTTCGCCGATTTGACGGCGTACGACGGAATCGTAAGGCCGATAAGGCTTGCATCGCTTGCCGAGAGTATCTTGCCCGACGAGTCGGTTATAAGCATCGTACCGCCCGTGGAATCCGACATGGCCGCCAGCATTCTCCGGGCCTGATGCTCGTAATTCATAACGCCGTACATCCGGTCAAGCTGCATTTCCACGGTCAAACTCTGGGAACGCAAAAGGGACTGTTTTTCATTTATCCAGAAATTACGGAAAAACACAAACAGTATGGCGCCCATTATCACCATGGCCGAAGTGACTATGCAAAGCGACATGACAAAAAGCTTTTTGAAAAGACTTTTTTGCAAAAGGATACATCTCCTAATCGAAAAAATGCAGTTACAAAGCGGCTGTAAGCTTACATTTTGCGGTGTTTTGTTACCGGGCAGTCATTTTAATGAGTTATTTTAATGAAGACCCGGCTTTAAAATCAGTGAACCTCAAATTTATAGCCGACGCCCCAGACCGTTTTAAGCGACCATTGGTCGGATACGCCCTCGAGCTTTTCGCGCAATCGCTTTACATGAACGTCCACCGTGCGGGAATCGCCGTAGTAATCAAAGCTCCAGACCTCGTCGAGTAACTGATCACGGGTGAATACTCTGTTGGGATTTGAGGCAAGATGATATATAAGCTCAAGCTCCTTAGGCGGGGTGTCTATCTGCTTTCCGTCTACCCAAAGCTCGTAATTAGTCATGTTTATAACCAGCTTATCGTAGCGGACAATTTTTTCGGCCGGGGACGAGGCGGATGTATTGCTCCTTCGCATAATGGCCTTTATCCGGGCGATGACCTCCTTGGCGTCAAAGGGCTTCACCACGTAATCGTCGGCTCCGAGCTCAAGGCCGAGTATTTTATCAAAGGTCTCGCCCTTGGCGGTGAGCATTATTATGGGAACCTGAGAGGTCTTTCTTATCTCACGGCATACCTGCCATCCGTCAAGTCCCGGGAGCATTATGTCAAGCAGAATTATGTCGGGGTTTTCGCGGACAAAGACATTCACCGCCTCCTTGCCGTCGTTTGCAATGGCAGTGGTGTAGCCATCCTTTTCGAGGTACAGCCTTAAAAGCTCGCATATATTTGTGTCGTCATCTACAATGAGTACTTTGTATGCCACGAAAAATCTTCCTTCCTTAAGTGTGATATCGTCGCGCCTTACCCGAAAACGCCGAAATGCCGTCTGCCGGCCGGTAATTAATATTCCTTCGTTCTATATCAAAATTATATTTGCAACGCTTTTGGGTTTGGTGAACATTCTTTTAACGGATTGTATACCTTAAATTAACATTTCTTAATAGGAAATATAAACCGGACGCGCTTTGTTCCGCAAAAAAATCAGTCGTTTATAAGCTCGCTTAAATCAAAGGGAGTACGCTGGTAAACAAAGTAGTTGAGCCAGTTGCCGAACAGTAGGCTCGCGTGGGCCCTCCACACAAGGGGAGGAACCTTATCCGGCATATTCTGAGGGAAATAATTTTCCGGAATATCGGGATCTATTCCCTTTTCGGTATCCCTTAGATATTCCTTTAAAAGGGTGTCGCGGTTGTATTCCGAATGGCCGGTTATAAAAAAACGGCGACAGTCGTGCGAGGCTATAATGTGTATTCCCGCCTGCTTTGATACCGAAAGTATGTCGAGCTGAGGATGCTCCTTTACCGCCTCCTGCGATATTCCCGTATAGCGCGAATGGGGGGCGAAATACGTGTCGTCAAATCCGCGAAGCAGCGGATGATCGAGCATAAGCGGAGTATGCTCATATACGCCGCTGATTTTTTTGCCCAGCATATGCTTTTTTATTCCGTAATAGTGGTAAAGTCCGGCCTGAGCGCCCCAGCAGATAAAAAATGTCGAGTAGACGTTCTTTTTCGCCCAGTCGAGTATAAGGCAGAATTCCTCCCAAAAATCCACCTGCTCGAATTCGAGATGTTCGAGCGGTGCGCCGGTTATAATCATGCCGTCGTAACGGTTGTTTTTTATCTCGTCAAAGCTCTTGTAAAAATTGAGCATGTGCTCGGTCGAGGTGTTTTTCGGGGTGTGACTTACGGTCTGCAAAAGCTCGACGTCCACCTGTATCGGGGTGTTGGAAAGCAGCCTTAATATCTGGGTTTCGGTTTCTATTTTATTTGGCATAAGGTTTAAAAGCAGTATTTTAAGCGGTCGTATATCCTGAGAAACCGCGCGCTTTTCGGTCATTACAAATATATTTTCCCGGCTTAAGGTCTTGGCCGCCGGAAGATTATCGGGAATTTTTATCGGCATGTTTTCTGCCTCCGCATTTTTAATTATTTTAGGTTGCATACATTATATCATCATTATCCACTTATGGCAATATTTTTAAAACCGGGAAAAATGAGGAATATATCTGTTTAAAGATCTGCCGGCCGATACGGCGAAGGCCGATAACGAAGCATGGTTTTGAAGGTATCGAATACGTTGCAAACTTCAAAGTATTTGTCGGCTAATGATGCTGAAAACCTAAAAAATTCGGTTCTACTTGCAAAAATGTCAATTATACTGTATAATAGGGCAATAAATCATATTTTTGAGGTTTGTTTTGAGGAGACAGCGTGCTCTAATCGAGTTTTTGACGACTTGTAAATTATATTTTTTATAAATGAAGGATGGTATTTTTTAATGTGCGGAATAGTAGGATATGTAGGTAAAAAACGGGTTGCGCCGATATTGCTTGACGGATTGCAGCATCTTGAGTACCGCGGATACGACTCGGCCGGAATTGCCTGCATAGTAAACGGTAAAATACAGATAAATAAAGTAAAGGGCAGACTTGAGACTCTAAGCAAGATGATAAACGGCGGAGCCGACATCGACTCAACAATAGGCATAGGCCATACCCGTTGGGCGACCCACGGCAAGCCGTCGGATGAAAACTCTCATCCGCATATGAGCAGCTCGGGACGTTTTGCGGTCGTTCATAACGGCATAATAGAAAACTATGTCGGCATAAAAAATTCTCTTATAGCGAGCGGTGTGGAGTTTAAGTCGGAAACCGACACCGAGGTTATAGCTCATTTGCTCGAAAAGCACTACGACGGCGACTTTTTAAAGGCAGTTAAGCTTACGGCCGACGAGCTTGACGGATCGTATGCTCTCGGAATTTTGTGCAGAGATTGTCCCGACCGGTTTATAGCGGTGAGAAAGGCCTCTCCGCTTATTGTCGGTCTTTCCGACGAGGGGAATTTTGTGGCGTCGGATATTCCGGCGGTGCTCGCTCACACAAGAAAGATCTATCACCTCGGCGAGGGTGAAATAGTTGAGTTGACATCCGATTGCGTAAAGGTTTATACCTCGGATTTAGAGCCGGTCATAAAGCAGGTCGAAGAGGTAACATGGGATGTGGCCGCCGCCGAGAAGGGCGGTTATGAGCATTTTATGATAAAGGAGATAATGGAGCAGCCGACGGCTCTGCACGATACGATTTCTCCGAGAATAACCGATTCGGGAGAGATCGTGCTTGACGGAATGCATCTTTCGGCCGAGCAGATAAGCTCTTACAATAAAATATATATTGTTGCGTGCGGTTCGGCCTATCATGTCGGAGTGGCAGGAAAATATGTCATAGAGCGCATTGCCAAAATACCGGTCGAGGTGGATTTAGCGAGCGAATTCCGCTATCGCGATCCCATTGCCGACGAAAAGACCCTTATGATAATAATAAGCCAGTCGGGCGAGACGGCCGACACCCTCGCCGCTCTTCGCGAGGGAAAGGCGAGGGGAGCGAGAGTACTTTCTATTGTCAATGTCGTGGGCTCGTCGATAGCCAACGAGTCGGACGACGTGCTTTACACCTGGGCCGGACCCGAAATAGCGGTCGCTACCACCAAGGCCTATTCCACCCAGCTTTCGATGATGTATATAATAGCCCTTTACCTCGCCGACAAAACCGGCCGTATTGAGAAAAAGGAGCTTCGCACGTTGCTTGCCGAGCTTATAAAGCTGCCGGAATATGTAAGCAGGGTCATAAAGGGCTGTACCGACACGGTAAAGCGTCTTGCTAAAGAGCATAAGGATATAGAGCATGCATATTATCTCGGCCGCAACACCGATTACGCTGTCGCGATGGAGGCGTCGCTCAAGCTAAAAGAGGTAAGCTACGTTCATTCCGAGGCATATGCCGCCGGCGAATTAAAGCACGGAACCATATCCCTTATAGAGGACGGGACGCTGGTAGTGGCGCTTGCCTGCAATCACAGAATCGTCGAAAAAACCGTCTCGAACATTAAAGAGGTAAAGGCTCGCGGAGCGAAGGTCATATGCGTTACCACCGAGGATAACACCGGCATTGCCGAATGCTGCGACGAGGTTATATATCTTCCCCGGACAAAACAGGTATTCATGCCCTCTTTGGAAGTGGTTCCCATGCAGATGCTCGGCTATTATATGGCCTGCGAGCGCGGATGCGACGTCGATAAGCCGCGCAACCTTGCAAAATCGGTAACGGTGGAATAGGAGACTGCCAATATGTACGATTTTTTAAAGACTTATGAGCTTTTTGACCTTACAAAAACCATTGCCGCGCCGCTTTTCGAGCGGTATGAATATCCCTGGCAGGTTTTACCCGAGATATCGGATTTTATAAAGGCTCTTATATCCGCCCTCCCGGACGATATATACGAAAAACGCGAGGGTAATATCTGCATTGCCCGTTCGGCAAAGATAGCTCCCACCGCCTTTATAGGCGAAAATGTAATAATATGCGAGGATGCGGAGGTTCGCCACTGTGCCTTTATCCGCACGAACGCAATAGTCGGAAGAGCCGCTACGGTCGGCAATTCGACCGAGCTTAAAAACGCTATACTTTTCGACGGCGCACAGGCTCCCCATTTTAATTACGTCGGAGATTCGGTGTACGGCTATAAGGCTCATACCGGTGCCGGAGTTATAACGTCGAATCTGAAATCCGACAAGACTCTTGTAAGCATTCTTGTGAACGGCGAAAGGGTTCAAAGCGGCCTTAAAAAATTCGGAGCCATACTCGGCGATCATGTTGAGGTCGGCTGCAATTCGGTGCTTAACCCAGGCACGGTCATCGGCAAAAACAGCAGCGTTTATCCGCTGTCGAGTGTCAGGGGCTTTGTGCCGGCCGGCTCCATCTTCAAAAATAAAAACGAAGTTGTGAAAAAAAGATAAAAACCGGACGGGTTGTATTTGTAACGGCAACCGGGAGCCGATATGATCTTGACACGGACTTTAAGTCCTGATACACTGAAGACCGTGAGAAAATTATGAGTAAATGCCGTTTATGCTCATATGTTCCTTGCCTAAAAGGATATGAGCTTAAACGGCGTTTTTTCGGGAGATGTTTTTAATGACGACGCTCTATATAGTAAGGCATTGCGAGGCTTACGGGAATCACAAAAGGGTATTTCAGGGCTCGATTGATTCCGACATAAGCGAAAAGGGTGAAAAACAGCTTGAATGTCTTGCCGGCAGGTTTAAAAATATTTATCTTGATACGGTGTATTCGAGTCCGCTTAAACGCGCCGTAAAGACCGCCGAGGCGGTCAACCGTTATTCGAAACGTGAGATAATAATTGACGGCGGATTAGTCGAAATAGACGGAGGACACTGGGAGGGCAGACCCTGGTCGGATTTTCCCGTTTTGTTCCCCGACGAAGCGAGGGATTGGAATTTAGCTCCCTATAATTTTGCGCCGGCCGGCGGCGAGCCCATGCGCCACGTTTTTGAGCGTATATCCGGGGCCGTTACAAGGATTGTCGAAGAGAATAAAGGGCTTAGTATCGCCGTCGTGTCGCATGGATGCGCCATCCGCAATTTGCTTTGCTTTTTGAAGTGTTGGCCGATAGAGCGGTTAAATGATGTCGAGTGGGCGGACAATACGGCGGTGGCTAAGGTCGAGTTTGACGAGGATTTGCATCCGCATATTATTTACGAAAACGATGCGAGTCACCTCGACGATAACCTTTCCACCTTCGCTACACAGGAATGGTGGAAAAAGGAGAACAGGCGCCGTTTGAAGTTCGACTGACAGTGTATAAGTATGTTATGATTAAAAATAAAAATGCACCCCAATCGCCGTGAATATTCAAATGTATCATACATTGCGTGCATGGCCTGTTGCATTAAAAAATAAAACAGCCGGGATTTTAGGTTTTCAGCTTTAAAATCCCGGCTCTTTATTTATTCCGATTTATTCTGTTTTTGCGTTGCCGGTATCCGCACAACGCTTACGCGGTTTTTAATTCTAATAAACTATCTTTTCGCCTTTTTTCTTTTCGAGTAAAAGCGTTATAAACTTTTGAATTTCGGTAACGATGATCGGTACTATAGAAAGACCTATAACGCAAAGCCACTGTGAGCCGTTCATGGACGTTGTCGCAAATACGTCCTGAAGAGCGGGAACGGTCAGTACGGCCACCATTACTCCGGCCGACAGGGCGACGGCGCCCCATACCCATTTATTCGAGAAGGGGTTTAGCGTAAACAGTGAGCGGTTTGATCGCATGTTGAAAACATGTATAAGCTCGGAAAAGGCCAAAACGGCAAAAGCCATGGTGTCGCCGAGGGCTTTTGCGCTTTCGGCGTTCATCGATGCGCCGAAAAAGTCCCGTCCGAGCGCATATGCGCCTACCGTTAATACGGCGAACATAACACCCTGCCAGGCCGAATTGATTCCGAGACCGTGAGCGAAAATGCTCTCCTTTTTCTTTCGCGGAGCAACCTCCATTACCTCGCTTGTTACCGGTTCGACGCCGAGGGCAAGTGCCGGCAAACCGTCGGTTACAAGGTTTATAAGGAGTAACTGTATCGCAAGCAGGGGGGAATCGGTCCATATTATCATGGCGGCGAATATGGTTATAACCTCGCCGAGATTACAGCTTAAAAGATACTGTATCGACTTGCGGATGTTGTTGTAAATGCCCCGCCCTTCCCGTACGGCCGACACAATGGTTGCAAAGTTGTCGTCGGTAAGGGTCATGTCGGCGGCACCCTTTGCAACGTCGGTGCCGGTGATACCCATGGCACAGCCGATGTCGGCCGCCCTTAAGGCCGGGGCGTCGTTAACGCCGTCGCCGGTCATGGCGACAATGGCGTTCGTTTGCTGCCACGCCTTGACTATACGTATTTTATCGTCCGGAGTAACACGCGCATAAACCGCAATGTGCTGTACGTTTGCAAGCAGCTCCTCGTCCGACATTTCCTTTAACTCGGCGCCGGTTATCGCCCGGTCGTTTTTACCGAGTATTCCGAGCTGTTCGGCAATGGCCTTGGCGGTCAGTATATGGTCGCCGGTTATCATGACGGTTTTGATTCCGGCCTTTTTGCAAAGGCGTATGGCCTCTTTGGCCTCGTTTCTCGGCGGATCGATCATTCCGACAAGACCGGCCAAAACAAGGCCGTTTTCGAGCTCGCTGCTGGTCGGATTGGAGGGGATCTCGTCAAGAGGCTTAAAGGCTATTGCAAGCACTCGAAGCGCCTTTGCGGCCATTTCGTCGTTGGCCTTCATGGCGGCCTCTATATCTCCGTGGGTGCAAAGGGGCAAAAGCTTGTCCGGTGCACCCTTTACCACCGCGACGGGGCGGTTGTCTATCATGTTTACCGTGGTCATAAGCTTGCGGTCGGAGTCAAAGGGGATTTCGCAAAGACGGGGATATACCGAGTCGATCGTCGCCTTATCGTCGCCGGCAAAATGCATGGCCGCCGAGACTATGGCCGTTTCGGTCGGATCGCCGACAAGCTTTTCGCGTCCGTCGATTACTTCAACCGTTCCGTCGCAGCACATGGCCCCCATGCGGAGAATGTTCTGTATATCGGGGGTGACGTCGTTTTCGGCCGTCAGGTCAACGGTCTGCTTTGTGTTATAAACGCTGACAAGGGTCATGCGGTTCTGGGTGAGGGTTCCGGTCTTATCGGAGCATATTACCGATGTGCTGCCGAGGGTCTCAACAGCCGGCAAACGGCGTATTATGGCGTTTTTGGAGACCATTCGCTGCACACCTATGGCGAGCACCACCGTAACTATGGCGGCAAGTCCTTCGGGTATGGCTGCAACTGCCAGCGATACCGAGGTCATGAACATATTGAGAAAACGATCATACAGATCAAGCGGAGAGAAAATCATTCCGTAAATGAATATAACGCCGCATATGGCAAGCGCCATTATGCCGAGGGTTTTACCGAGCTGGGTGAGACGCTCCTGCAGGGGGGTGGTGGTAAGCTCGGTGGATTCAAGGATGGTTGCGATCTTGCCCATTTCGGTATTCATTCCGGTTTCGGTAACAATGGCTTTGCCGCGGCCGTAGGCTACCGAACAGCCCGAATAGACCATATTTTTACGGTCGCCGAGAGCCGTTATGTCGGGCAGTACGGCGGTTGCGTCCTTTTCGGATGCAACCGATTCGCCGGTCAGGGCCGATTCGTCGCATGCGAGCGAGGCCGTTTCTATAAGCCGCGCGTCGGCCGGGATATAGTCGCCCGACTCAAGCAGTATAATATCACCCGGAACAAGTGTTGATGCATCTATCGTTTCGTGCCGTCCGTTGCGGATGACCGCGGCCTTGGGCGGAGTAAGGTTTTTAAGCGCCTCGAGCGCCGCCTCGGCCTTGCTTTCCTGAATAACGCCCATTAAGGCATTGGCAATAACTATGGCAATTATAACCACCGGCTCGATCCATTCGTTGTCACCCGAGATTATATTCGTCGCACAGGAAATAACGGCCGCTATTATAAGGATTATAACCATGAAATCCTTAAGCTGTGCTATAAATTTTGATAAAAAGCTTTGTTTTTTTGCTTCGGCAAGGCGGTTGGGGCCATGCTCGGCGAGCGCATTTTGCGCTTCAAGGTCGGTCAGACCCTCATTCAGCGAGGTGGACAGTCCCTTTGCCGTCTCCTCAGCGGTAGATGAGTGCCAGATCATCAAATGTCAACTCCTTCAAGCTGAAAATAAAGTACATTTAATTTTACTCTAAACCGGAAAAAAAAGCAACACCGAAAGATGAAAAAATCTTGAGCTTAAAAAATAGTGCCTACTTGCGGGCGGTTATGCAAAGTAGTATAATATAAAGGCTGAATGCGAAGCGGGTTTTCGGTCTTTTCGCATTGCTTTGTTATTTTGTTGTCGGTTTTTAATAAATTCAAGGAGAGGCTTTGTATGTCAAAGGAATATGAAATGCTTGAAAAAGCGGTCGAAAGTGTAAGGAGAATAATCGACTTTAAGCCGGAGGCGGCAATTGTGCTCGGCTCGGGACTGGGGGATTTTGCCGACAGCTGTGTGGAAAAGGTTTGCGAAATAAGCTATTCCGACATAAAGGGATTTCCCGTTTCGACCGTGGCCGGACACAAGGGCAAATTTATTTTCGGTACCGTCGGAGGGAAAAGAACCGTCATAATGCAAGGGCGGGTTCATTATTACGAGGGATATACCATGCGGCAGGTCGTAATGCCAATAAGGCTGATGAGGCTCCTCGGCGCCGAAAAGCTGCTTCTTACAAACGCTGCCGGCGGCATTTGCCCCGATTTTTCGGCGGGGGATCTTATGCTTATAACCGGCCATATATCGAGTTTTATTCCATCTCCGCTTATAGGGGAAAACGTTGATGAACTCGGAGAGAGATTTCCCGACATGACCGGAGTGTACGATAATGAGCTCGGCGGAATTATAAAATCGGCCGCCGAAAATTGCAATATTGACCTTAAGCAGGGTGTTTATCTGCAAACGACCGGGCCGAATTACGAAACGCCGCAGGAAATAAATATGTATAGGTTGCTTGGTGCCGATGCCGTCGGGATGAGTACGGCGTGTGAGGCGATGGCGGCCCGTCATGCAAAAATGAGGGTGTGCGGAATAAGCCTTATTTCGAATCTTGCTGCCGGAATGGGAAAGGGCCCTCTTTCCCACGCCGAGGTGCAAGCGGCAGCCGATGCGGCATCAAAGCGGTTTAAGACACTTGTTTCGTCTGCCATATCCGAAATGTAATCAGGCAAAAAACTTGAAATTAAAGCTGCGGCTTGATTTTTGCCGTGTCGTCTTGGTTGCTGTGCGGTATTATTATTGATTATCCATTTTTTATTAATATAAAAAAGTATTTAAGGAGAGTTATCAAAGAATGAACATTCAATTTCTCGGAGCGGCTCATGAGGTTACCGGATCATGCACTCTGCTGAGTGCAGCCGGACGCCGTATTCTTGTCGATTGCGGTATGGAGCAGGGTGCCGATATTTACGAAAACTGCGAGCTGCCGGTGAATCCGGCCGATATCGATTGTGTGCTTTTGACCCATGCGCACATTGACCATTCGGGAAAACTGCCGAATCTTGTGGCCAAAGGATACACGGGACCGATTTATGCCACCGTTGCTACCACAAAGCTTTGCGACATAATGCTTCGTGATTCGGCTCACATACAGGAATTTGAGGCGGAATGGCGCAACCGTAAGGCCAAGCGGTCGGGTGCCGCACCTTACGTTCCGCTTTATACGTCGGAGGATGTCGCCAATACCATGCCGCTTTTTAATGGCTGTGATTACAAAAAGACCTACGATATTTTCGACGGTATTAAAATACGCTTCATTGATGCCGGTCATCTGCTCGGTTCTTCGAGTATAGAAATAACCGTAAACGAAAACGGCACTTCAAAAACGGTGCTTTTTTCGGGCGATATAGGAAACGTTTCCCGTCCGCTCATAAGAGATCCCGAAAAGCCCGATAAGGCCGATTACGTAATTATAGAATCGACCTACGGCGACCGGCTGCACGGCCCGCGAAAGGATTATGCAAGCCAGCTTATATGTGTACTTAAAGAGGCCTTTGACAGGGGCGGAAATGTCGTTATTCCGTCCTTTGCCGTCGGAAGAACGCAGGAGCTGCTTTACATAATAAGCGAGATAAAACAGCGGGGCGCTCTCGGAAAATATAACGATTTCCCGGTGTATATAGACAGTCCGCTCGCCATAGAGGCAACGCGTATCTATGCCGGAGATATGATGGATTATTATGACGAGGATACCCTGGCACTCATAAAAAAAGGAATAAATCCGCTGAGCTTTGAAGGACTCAAAACGGCCGTAACGACCGATGAATCCATGCTTATAAACGACGATCCGTCGCCCAAGGTGATAATTTCGGCGAGCGGAATGTGCGAAGCAGGGCGTATACGCCATCATTTGAAGCACAATCTCTGGCGGCGTGAATGCACCGTCCTTTTTGTCGGATATCAGTCGAACGGGACCCTCGGCCGCGCTATTGTCGAGGGCGCAAAGACGGTAAAGCTCTTCGGCGAAACGGTGCAGGTAAATGCACATATTGAGACTATAGAAGGTATCAGCGGCCATGCCGACAGCAAAATGCTGCTTGATTGGCTGTCAGCCCTTAAAAACACGCCGACAAGGGTATTTGTAAACCACGGAGAGGATTCGGTTTGCACTATATTCGCCGGCAAGGTTGCGGAAAGCTTGGGATATAAATCGTGCGCTCCATATAACGGCGCCGTTTACGATCTTACAAACGATACTTGCCTTGCCGAGGGCAATAAAACAAGGCTTGTCAAGGAAAGCAGCATTGCAACGCGCGCGGTTGCGACCCTGTTTGAAAAGCTTCTTACCGCAGCACGGCGGCTTATGGAGGTGGTCGAGCACAATAAGGGCGGCACAAACAAGGATATATCGGCCTTTACAAGGGATATAAACGATCTTTGCAACAAGTGGGACCGGTAAAATGGCATGCAATAAAAAAATTATACTTGCCTCGGCGTCTCCGAGGAGGAAAGAAATTTTATCGCTTTTAGGCCTCGATTTTACCGTATCCGTTTCGGATGCCGAACCCGAAATGGAGCGTAACGCCTCCGTTGAGAAATTTGCCGCTCTTTGCGCGAAAACAAAGGCGCTGGATGTGGCAAAAAATAATAAAAACGCCGTAATAATCGCCGCCGATACGGTGGTTTGCGTTGACGGAGTTTTGCTCGGAAAACCCCACGGTGATGATGACGCAAAAAGAATGCTGCGGCTTTTATCGGGTAAGACACATTCGGTCATAACGGCGGTATGCGTTGTTGAAAACGGGAATTTAAGCGAATTTTTTGAAACCTCGTACGTCACATTTTCAAAAATGGATGAGGAGGAAATATCATCCTACATTGCGACAGGAGAGCCGGCGGACAAAGCCGGCGCATATGCCGTTCAGGGAAAAGCGCTTAAATTCATTGAAGGCATAAAGGGCGATTTTTACAACATTATGGGATTTCCGGCCTCCCGTTTTTACCGGGAATACAGGGAGCTTTTCTGAAAATTCCGTAAGTGACCTTATAAGGAGTGAAAAACTTAAATGACGGTTAATGATGTTTTCTTATTTTTGGATTCTATTGCTCCGTTTGATACCCAGCTCCCCTTCGACAATGCCGGATTGCTTATAGGCAGCGGCGGCGACGAGGTGACGAAAATAGGCGTGTGCCTTGACATAACGCCGGATAACGTGCGTTATGCAGCCGAAAACGGAATAAATCTTATTGTAAGCCATCATCCGGTTATTTTTCATCCGCTTAAACGGCTTGCTCCCGGGGAGGCCGCATATGATTTGGCCGCCGGCAGGATCGCCGCGATATGCGCTCACACCAATCTGGACGCGGCGGTTGGCGGCGTTAACGATGCGCTTTGCGATTGTCTCGGACTCGAAAATGTAAAGGATTTGAACGATCCCGAATATCTTGGCTTTCCGGCCATTGCGCGCATAGGCGAACTCCCGTCCTGCAGGTTCGGCGACGGGGCAAGCGCTAAAACACTTGCCGATTATGCCGTGGAATGCACCGGAGCTTACGGTGCTCGCTTTGTCGATTCCGGAAGAAAAATTAAAACGGTTGCCGTATGCTCAGGCGCCGGCGGAGATTTAATAAAATCCGCCCTTTGCAACGGGGCCGATGCGCTGATATCGGGCGATATCGGGTATCACGAATTTCTGCTTGCCCTGGAAAAGGGCCTTAGCGTTATAGATGTGGGACATTTTGCGAGCGAGAACGTTATAGTCGGGGCGCTGAGCAAAAGGCTTGTGGGTGAATTTCCGGAGTGCGAAGTGTGTATCATTCCGGCCGATGATCCAATACGGTATTCTTTTAGGAGGTAAAGGCCTTGACTAAAAAACAAAGGGCGGCCGAATGTGTAAGGCTGCTTGAGGCAAAATATCCCGGCGCCGTGTGCTCGCTCGAATCGCAAAATGCCCTCCAGCTGCTTATTGCGACCAGACTTTCGGCTCAATGTACCGACGCGAGAGTCAACATGGTAACGCCCGGGCTTTTTAAGCGTTTTCCCGATGTGTACGCCTTTGCCTCGGCCGACGTAAAAGAGGTTGAAGAGCTTATAAAATCGTGCGGACTCTACCGTACAAAGGCCAAAAGCATTGTCGATATGTGCCGCGTTATAATCGACCGTTTTGACGGCGAGGTGCCGGGAACGCTTGAGGATCTTGTACAGCTCCCCGGGGTCGGGAGGAAAACGGCCAATCTTGTAATGGGGGATATATACGGATATCCGGCGGTGGTGGCCGATACCCACTGCATACGGATTTCCGGCCGTTTGGGACTGTGCGACAGCACCGATCCTTACAAGGTGGAAATGCAGCTTAAAGGGATCTTGAATCCCGAAAAGTCCAACGATTTTTGCCACAGACTTGTGCTGTTCGGCCGGGAAATATGCACGGCCCGTTCCCCTAAATGCGATATCTGTCCGCTTTTTGGCGTGTGTGCCGGAGCGGGTAAATATAAAGATAAAAAATAAAATGTTGCACCGTACAGGTGCAACACGACGGTCATCGGCGAACAAAAAGCCGTTACCGGATGGAAAGGAGAGATAAAATGTCCTGTCTTTTTTGCGAGATAGCAGCCGGGAATATTCCCGGCACCAAGGTTTATGAGGACGATCAGGTGCTTGCCTTTAAGGATATTACACCGCAGGCGCCCTTTCATGTGCTCATAATCCCTAAGGAACACATTTCTTCGGCTATGGAGATCGATTCGTCCAACAGTACGGTTGTTGCGCATATTTTCGAGGTGGCGGCGAAGCTCGCTGAGGATAACGGCCTCGAAAAGGGCTTCAGAATAGTCAACAATTGCGGCGAGGACGGCGGACAGACGGTTCAGCATCTGCATTTTCATATGCTGGCCGGCAGAAGTCTTGCCTGGCCGCCGGGCTGATGTAACGGGCAATAGGTAATAGGTAGTAGAATAGGCTGTTACCGTAAAAAAAGGACAAGGAGGGGTCATACGACTCCTTTTTGTCCTGTTTGTTTTTTATTTAACGAATACCGTTTTTTACCCGAAATCCCCTAGTCATTAAGAGCGTATATCAAAAGCCGAAAAGACAAATTGTTATCGGTCTTTGTCATACGTACCGAGGTCTTCGGTTGTTTCGTTTACCATTTTTTCGAGATCCTCAAAGGTGCAAAGCGACGAGCATTTTCCTCTTAAAAGCGCCGCGCCCCGTATTCCTTTTAAATACCATGCCGCATGCTTGCGCATTTGCAGCATTGCCATTTTTTCGCCCTTTTCGTCGCAGGCGAATCTTGCCTGTCTTAACAGGGTTTCAAGCCGTTTTTCAAGGGGGACGGGCGATATGATTTTCCCATCCTTAAGGTAACTGTTTATCTGCTCGAAAATCCACGGGTTGCCGTTGGCGGCCCGTCCGACCATAACCATATCGCAGCCGGTGTATTCGAGCATTTTTTCGGCGTCGGCCGGAGACATTATGTCGCCGTTGCCGATAACGGGGATTTTTACGGCCGATTTAACCCTCGCTATTATGTCAAGGTCGGCAGGCGGCCGGTAACCCTGTTTTTTGGTTCGTCCGTGTACCGTTATCATGTCGGCCCCTTCGTTCTGGCATATGCGGGCGAGATCCACGGCGTTTTTGTGTTCGTCGTCCCATCCGCTCCTCATTTTTACCGTTACGGGACATTTTACGCTTTTTTTAACGGCGGCGACTATTTGTCCGGCCAGCTTTTCATCAAGCATAAGTGCGCTGCCGGCGCCGTTTGATGCGACCTTCGGGGCAGGACAGCCCATATTTATATCTATAAAATCCGGGGAATTTTTTTCGGCCGATATTGCCGCGAGCGCCATTGTTTCGGGCTCGCATCCGAAAAGCTGTATTCCCATGGGGCGTTCGTCCGCCGAAACGGTCAAAAATTCCTGTGATTTTTTATCCTTTAAGGCGATTCCCTTTGCCGAGGCGAGCTCGCCGACACAGAATGCGGCGCCGTGTTCCATGCAAAGACATCTCATGCTTCTGTCGGCGACCCCTGCCATGGGGGCAAGGGCAGCAAAGCCGCGAAGGGTTAAATTTCCGAGTTTTATTGTTCTTTCCTGCATTTAGGGCGTGATCCCTCCAAAATCCGTCGATAGTATATGTTTTTTACTATGTTAAGTGCGATATTAACAGGTAATGACATTTTATGCTTTAAGCCGACGGGATGTAAACCCTGTCGGTTTCGGCAAGCTCAAATACGCATATGCTATGCTATAGCCCTTGCGATACGGCAAGTATGCGCTGTGGATTTCGCCTTGTCTGACCGCATTTGAGTTCGCTTAAAACTGCGAAGCACCTGTCGGCAGAGGTTTTTCGCCGCATTTTCTTATTCTTTCCGTTTTTCGGCAGGGTTATCGCACGCCGCTTTTTCCGACTCGAGCAAAGCGACCGTTTCCACATGGCCGGTACGGGGGAATAAATCAAACGGTGTCGCTTCTTTAAACATGTATCCGTTTTTCTCAAACTCGGCGCAGTCGCGCGCGAGGGTGGCCGGGTTGCACGAAATGTAAACTATCCGCTCGGGCTTTATCCTTTTGCAAAGCACGGATATAAGAGCGCCGTCGCACCCTTTTCGCGGGGGATCGAGTATTACCACGTCGGCTTTTATTCCCTCGCCGCTTAATTTTTCGGCCGCTAAAGAAGCGTCACCGCAAATGAATCGAGCGTTATTTATGCCGTTTAGTTTTGCGTTTTCGGCCGCGTCCTTTACGGCCTTTTCCACTATTTCCACCCCGATTATGCTCTTTGCTTTATCGGCCATGCTAAGCCCTACGGTTCCGACTCCGCAATACATATCTATAAGGTTTTTGCCCTCAGGATTCGCATATTCGGCCGCCTTTTTGTACAGCCGTTCGGCCTGATCGTGATTGACCTGATAAAATGAATTCGGCGAAATTCGGAATTTAAGGGAGCAAAGGGTGTCCTCAATAAATCCGCGGCCGTAGATATTGCGCATTTTGTCCCCGAGGATGACGTTGGTGCTTTTTTTGTTTATGTTGAGAATTATACTTTCAATCGACGGAAATTTACCTGTAAGCAGCTTTACAAGCTCTTCCTCAAATGGCATTTTATCGCCGTTTATAACGATACAAACCATTATTCTGCCATCGCTAGTGCAGCGTATGAAGATATGCCGGACAAGCCCCGACGAGGTTTTTTCGCTGTAGCAGGGGATGCTTTTTTCGTCCATAAACATGCATATAAGCTTTGCTATATGTGAAAATATCTCGGGCTGCAAAAGACAGTCGCCGCAGCATACCGCCGAGTGGCTGCCCCGGGAGTAAAAGCCGGCAAAGCTTCCTTTTTTGTCGCGCGAGACGGGAAGCTGGGCCTTGTTTCTGTACCTGAGGGGATTTTCAGCGCCGACAATCGGCCTTATTTCCGCTGTTATTTTCCCTATTCTCCTCAATGCGTTTTCCACCGTTTTTTGCTTGAAATTAAGCTCGGAAGCATAGGTTATCGACCTGAATGAGCAGCCGCCGCATTCGCCGAATACGGGACAGTCGGGCTTTATACGGTCGGGAGAGGGAGAAACAATATCGAATTTTTCGGCCGATATGTAATTTTTATGTTTTTTGACCGATATGACCTTAACGGTATCCCCGGGCACACATCCGGTAATAAATACCGTACCCGAATCGGTGGCGGCGATGCCCTGTGCGTCGACGGTAAAATCCCGTACCGTTACAATCTGGGGCGTAAAATTGTGATTTATATTCATAATTCCTCCTTTGAGGATCTTTGTTTTTTCGGTTGTAACCCGATTCCCGGGTGTTAAACGGTAGACGTCGTTGTCCGGATTGTTCGGCTCATGTGATAAACGCTTACTTTATAATTTTATCACATAACAGCCTGCAGTGCAACGATCGGCCGTGTATTTTTGCGTTTGGCTTTGACATAATGCGGTCCTTGTGTTACACTTTTTAAAATATTGTTTTTGCTGTATGCAGGGCAGATTCCGAAAAGCCTTAAAGCGCAAGGGGGGCTGCAATGCAAATTTCAAATGATCCGGTTGGTGTATATGAAAAGTACCGAACAGGTTTGTCCGTACCGAAAAAAATGCGGAGGCTGTCAGCTCCAGAATTTAAGCTACCCTGAGCAACTACGCTTTAAAATGGCCAAGGAAATACGTCTTCTCGGCCGGTTTCACCGTATTTCGCCGATAATCGCAATGGAAAATCCTTATCATTATCGCGCGAAGGTTCAAGCGGCCTTTACAAAGCGCTCGGGCAAAATCATTTCGGGTGTTTACCAATCGTCCACCCACAATATAGTCGAGGTGGAGAATTGTCTTATCGAGGACGAAAAGGCGGATGAAATAATCACTACTATCCGTACTCTTTTAAAAAGCTTTAAGCTTAAAGCCTTCAATGACAGGGAAATGACCGGATTTTTACGACATGTTATGGTAAGGCGGAGCTTTTCGACGGGTCAGATAATGGTGGTTCTGGTTACCTTTACAAGGGAGTTTCCCTCCTGCAGGAGCTTTGTGAACGCACTTGTTTCGCGCCATGAGGAAATAACCACCGTCGTGCAGAGCATCAATTCGCGGTATACGAGCATGGTGCTCGGCGACGAGATAAAGGTGCTTTACGGAAAAGGCTATATCGAGGATGAGCTTTGCGGCTGTATCTTCAGAATATCGCCATCCTCCTTTTATCAGGTGAATCCCGTACAGACCGTCCCTCTTTATAAAACGGCGATAGATCAGCTCGGGCTTGATGGCACTCAGACCGTAATAGATGCCTATTGCGGAACCGGAACGATAGGAATAATAGCCGCCAAAAAGGCGGGGCGTGTTATAGGAACCGAAATAAACGCCGGGGCGATATCCTCGGCAAAGCAAAACGCTAAATTAAACGGCTGCGGCAACGTAGAATTCTACGCTGCCGACGCCGGCGAATTTTTAAAAGAGTTTGCACAAAGCGGACAAAAGGCAGATGCCGTGATAATGGATCCGCCGCGCGCCGGAGCGAGCAAGGAGTTTTTAAAGGCCCTTGTACAGATAAAGCCGGAAAAGATATCCTATGTTTCATGCTGTCCCGAAACCCTGGCAAGAGACCTCGGATATCTTACCAAAGGCGGCTACCGTGTAAAGAGTATACAGCCCGTCGATATGTTCCCCTACACCGAGCATGTGGAGACCGTAGCATTGATGACGAGAACCGACGTCGCAAAGGGCTGAAATGTACTGAAATAAAGGGATTCCGAGGTTTGCCCCCAAAAACCGGCGGCAGCCCGGAATCCCTTTCAAACTTTTTCACTATCTATCCTATACACAGAAACTGCCAAAACGCGAGGCTACGGGTTAGATATTTGCTTGGCGAGGCTACAGGTTAGATATGAAAGAGAATAACAACAAACTACAAGAAACAGCAAATAACAATAAATGTTCACAAGAAACGCATTGAAAATCGCATCAAACTGTGCTATACTGATATGGTAATTAGGTTTAGATTGCGATTAAGGAGGTTCTCCCATGGCCGAAATGACAAATGATAAAGCAGCCGATCCGTATCTGCCAGCATTTTTTCACGGGAGATCTTTGCGGGTTCATCCGTGATCGTAACCGCGAAGGGCATCCCCTTCGCCCGCACAAAAGCGTTGGCGAAGATGTTAAAAGCAGTGGAAGTGGTCATACCCAGCTGATTGCAGATGGCACTCATTTGCGCCTTCACCTCAGAATCTATACGAAAAGTCATGTTTGTATCCATGGCGTTGCCTCCTTGCACTACGATTATAGTACATATTATGTGCAAAGTCAAATCGTTTCATTCAGGCCCCGTTTGCTTGTGTTGCTTCTGCAAGTCCTATTGTCTGCGGCACACAAGGGTGCCCACGATCCCCGAAAATGATAACTTTCTGATGTCTCTCCCATCCTGACGTTGACGATCGCAGAAACGACAGTATCTTTCCGACCGGCTTCGCTGCCGATGGTTTTCCTATCATGGCCGCAACAAATTCGGGCATACAATTTGCTTATGGCCGGATTTGTTCAAAATATCCCCAGTTTCATTCCAAAAACATTCCCAGACCGGCAATAAATAAAAAGTTACCGTTGTTGATATAGTATCAACAACGGTAACAGATTTGGTGCGAGTGCTGATAACGGATTTCATAAAACAATGAATTAACCGGCAGAAACACACATATTTCATCTCGCACACATACAGCTTCTTTAGAATTTTATTCGCACATTCGATTTTTACTGGCCTCTCCGTTACAATGATAGCACAAGGAGGGCAGAATATGAAACAAAAATATCATCTTGCAATGGATGATGCAGAGCGGCGGCTTCTCATTGGAAGTCTGAATGATCTGCGCAGCAGGCTCATCGCAGAGGGCAGATATGCCGACGCTGTTGACGAAGCGCTGCTGAAAATCATCGGTGCAAAGCGCAAGAAGTTCAAGGTCGTATACACGGGATGAATGGAGGGAAGCACAATGACGGAGTTTGAAAAGTTGGGCGGCACATACCGACAGGTGGGTGATTATTATCTGCCGAATCTTGAGATTGATAATCAAATCAAGGTGCAAATTGGTGTTTGGGGACAGCGACACCGGCGATTTTTGAAGGAGAACCA
>ERZ857998.577-NODE-577-length-50088-cov-47.477525_pt1 | contig 50088 bp, 62 predicted proteins | sample MGYA00519954_ERZ857998 | MGnify/ENA primary metagenome ERZ857998 (study PRJEB31778, sample SAMEA3449424) | human gut metagenome | biome: human gut; feature: human-associated habitat; material: faeces | place: United Kingdom | collected 2010/2012 ...
ATTAACAAAAAGGATATTTTCACTCTTGAAAATATCCTTTTTGTCTACAGTCTGAGCAACTTTGTTGCTTTATTTGTCATGCAATTTTTTACTAAAATAATAATTAAAGAAACTTACTAAAAAAGACTTGACTTCATATAGTTAGTCTCATAATTTTCATTTATTATACACATACTAACCATAATTATCCACAAAGTCAAATATACTTTTTATAAATAAAAAAGTTATTCACATTATAATTCTTCTAAAACGGAATAAACAAAATAGCTCAGACAAAGTCTGAGCTATTTTAATAACTATTCACTATTACTTCTTACTTTAAATTAAATTTTACTTAATATTAAATCTACTAAGCCATGAGCCATTTTGTCAATTTCTTCTTGGTCTTCGCCTTCTAACATTACTCTTACTAAAGGCTCTGTCCCTGAAGGCCTTATTAAGACTCTTCCTACTCCATCTAAAGTATCTTCTATCCTCTTTATTTCATTAACTATTTCTTCATCTTCTAAATATATATTTTTCTTATCATTTGGAACTTTTGCATTTACTAATACTTGTGGAAGTTCTTTCATTATTCCAGCAAGTTCGCTTAAGTTCTTTCCACTTCTTTTTTTAATAGCTGCAACTTGAAGTGCAGTAACTAATCCATCCCCTGTTGTATTGTAATCTAAGAATATAATGTGTCCTGATTGTTCTCCCCCAAGAACATATCCATCTTTCACCATTTCTTCTAATACATATCTATCCCCTACTTTAGTTTTTATAGTTTTTATATTTTCTTTTTTAGAAGCAATATCTAAACCTAAATTACTCATTACTGTAACTACTAAAGTATCATTTTTTAATTTTCCTAAATCTTTAAGGTATTTTGCACATAGCATTAGTATAAAGTCGCCATTAATAAGGTTTCCTTTTTCATCTACTGCTAAACATCTATCTGCATCTCCATCAAAGGCAAAACCTAAATCGCACTTCTTTTTAACAACATATTCTTGTAATTCTTCTGGATGAGTAGAACCACATTTTTCATTTATATTAGTTCCATCTGGATTATCATTTATTACATAAACTTCTGCACCTAGTTCTCTAAATGCTTTTACTGCAGCATTATAGCAAGCACCATTAGCACAGTCTAATACAACTCTAAGTCCTTTTAAATCAACTGGAATAGTTGATTTAGCATAATCTATATACTCATCAATTGCAGCAATTTCAATATGTGATCTTCCTAAATTATGGCCTGTTGGACTTGGAACTCCTTCAAATCCACTTTCTATAACTCTTTGAATTTCATCTTCTAATTCATCTGGCAATTTATATCCTTTATTATCAAAGAATTTAATTCCATTATATTCAACTGGGTTATGTGAAGCTGAAATCATAATTCCTGCATCAGCATTATATTCTCTTATTAAATGAGCCACAGCTGGAGTAGGAACAACTCCTAGTATTACTGCTTCAGCACCTACTGATAATATACCAGATACTAAAGCTGCTTCTAGCATATCTCCTGATATTCTTGTATCTTTAGCTACTAATATCTTTGGCTTATGAGTTCCTTCTGTTAATACATAAGCACCTGCTCTACCTAAACCATAAGCTATTTCAGATGTTAATTCTGTATTAGCAATACCTCTAACTCCATCTGTTCCAAACATTCTACTCATAATTTTTACCTCACTTTTTTCAATTGGTTATACATAATATCATAATAATAGTATATATTTATAGTTTATACATTACAACTTTATTATTTCTTAATTTTTTCTAACCTGTCTAAAATTAACTCATATCCACCAGCTCCATAATTTAAGCATTTATTAACTCTGCTTATGGTAGCTGTGCTGGCTCCTGTTTTCTCTGCTATTTCTGTATAAACTTTCTTTTCTTTTAGTAACTTAGCAACGTGTATTCTTTGTGCTAATGATTTTATTTCATTTATTGTTGCAACATCTTCAAAAAAATTATAACATTCATCTATATTATCTAATTGTAAAATTGCTTCAAAAAATAAATCTAACTCTGGATTTTTTAGCTTACTTTCAACTATCCCCAATCAATTCACTCCTAACTTTTATTACTATCTTTTGAACTTTTGTCATAAATAAAATTATATCTTTACTATTGACAATTTACAACTATATTAGGCTAAAGTAATCAATCATTTATATCTTCTTTTTCTATATCTTCTAAATCCTTCAAGCCTCTTTCCTTTAAATTAGAATAAATTGATTCTGTTGGTACTAACCATACTTCTCCTGTTCCTCTATATACATTAAGTAAACCTTCACCATTTAATGCAGTACCAACAAGGGTAGTCCCTGATTTTTCTACTGTAAACTCTATATTTCCACTTCTTAAAATTGCAAAATTTCCGTCTATCTTTAATACATCTCTAAATAGCTTACATCTAAATATTTCTTTTTCCGGTACTGGAATTTCTAAAACTACTATTCCACTCCCTCTTAACCTAGTTTGATATATTCCTTCTTTTCCAAATATCATTGAAGATATACTTTTTTGCATTACTGGCTCAACTTCTATTCCTTCTTCACAGGCATAGAATAATTCATCATCAATAATTATTTCTTCATCTTCTAATTCTATTAAGGTAAAATGTCCAAAACTAGGCTCTAAGAATACTTCCCCAGTTCCTCTTAATACTGGTTTAAACATTGATTCACCTGTAACTTTACTAGAAAAGAATTTCTTTCCGAGACCTATTATTCCACCTGTTTTGTTTACTATTTCAATATTTCCTTTCATATAGCTTAGGGAACCTGATTCTATTTTTACTTCACTATCATCTAAAATAATTCTAATTTGTTTTAGCCTAATTGACGAGTCTTTCATTAGGTTAATTTGTAATGCAGTATTTAAATCCATAGCACCTTGCAAGTTATCATATTCTAAAATCTGAAATGTACTTTCATTCTTCATTTCTGATATCATATTCATTCTATTTTTTATATTTTCTGAAGTTATCAAAATATCCCCTCCCTTTAATAATTTTACCATATTTTCATATTTTCAAACTATTGCATTAAGAGTATATTTGAAAATTATAAACAAAAGCTATGTAGGTCTGAAATTATGTAGATTATATATTAAATTATGCTAAAACATATAAAAGTGTGGATACCCTTAACTTAGATGATTACGATAATACAAGATAATACATAAAAGAACTAACTAATGATAGTGCTTTTGATAATAAGAGAGAATTACATAAAAGTAATTTTGAAACCATGATTATATTTTGCAAAGCAAAATAGTGAAAAGTGAAGAAGTGATAGGGAAGAATCTAAGGATATTTTACTCATAAAATACTATTTATTTAAAAATCCATAATGATTTTTCACCTTCATCATTTCACTATTCACTACTCACTACTCACTATTACCTATTACTTATTCACTATTTACTATTAAATATATTCTTTAACTTCTTCTTCTCCATTTAAAACTCTAAGAGCCCCCTGAGCTAAAGCTAATAATTCATCTTCTCCTGGATAAACTGTAATTTCAGATATCCATCCAATTCTCTTTCTTATTTCTTCTGCAACCTTTTCTGAATATGCTATTCCACCTGTAAGAATAATTCTATCAACCTTTCCTTTTAAAACAGCTGACATTTCTCCTATTGCTTTTGAAACTTGATATATAAATGCATTAAAATATAATTCAGCATTCTTATCACCTGCCTCCATAAGCTTTAATACATCTCTTGCATCATTTGTGTTTAAATATGCTACATAACCACCTTTTCCTACTATTTTAGTGTAAATTTCTTTTTCAGTAAATTCTCCACTATAGCACATTTTAATTAACTGTCCAACAGGAACTGTTCCTGCTCTTTCTGGTGAAAATGGACCTTCTCCATCTAGAGCATTATTAACATCTATAACTCTTCCATCTTTATGTGCTCCAACAGAAACACCACCACCCATATGGACTACAATTAAATTTAAATCTTCATATTTTACGTTATTCTCTTTTGCATACCTTTTAGCAACAGCTTTTTGATTTAAAGCATGAAACTTACTTAATCTTGGTAATTCTGGCACCCCTGATACTCTAGCTACATCATCAAGTTCATCCACAACTACTGGATCAACAATAAAAGAAGGAATATTTAATTCTTCAGCTATTTTATTTGCTAACATTCCACCTAAGTTCGAAGCATGTTGTCCTTGTACACCTATTTTTAAGTCTTCAAGCATTTTTTTATTAACCGTATATGTTCCACTTGCCATTGGTTTTAGCAATCCGCCTCTTCCTACTACAGCTGATAAAGAGTTTAAATCAAAATTTTTTTCTTTAAGTATATTTACTATTATATCTTTTCTAAAATCCATCTGATCAAATATAGTTTCATATTTTGCTATTTCATCTGAAGAATGTCTTAATGTTTCTTGAAACAATTCTTTTTCGTCTTGAAAAACTCCAATTTTTGTAGATGTTGATCCTGGATTAATAATTAATAAATTCTTTGACATATAATCTCCCCCAATATTATTACTTTATATCTTCAGCAACTAATGCAGCTAATGCAATTGAATTTACCTTTGTTTCAAAGTTATCAGCTCTTGAAGTTAATATAACTGGTGCTGATGTTCCTACTAAAAGTCCACCATTTCTTGTTTTAGCTGTGTAAGTTAAAGTCTTATACATAACATTTGCTGTTTCTATATTGGGAAGTAATATTATGTCTGCTTTTCCCGCTACTTTCCCTGTTATTCCTTTATGTTCTGCTGCTTCTACTGAAAGAGCGTTATCAAGTGCTAAAGGTCCATCCACTATGCATCCCTTTATTTGTCCTCTATCATTCATCTTAGCTAATAAAGCAGCATCAATAGTGGCTTGCATATCTGGATTTACAACTTCAACAGCACATACAGCTGCTACCTTTGGCATTTTTATTCCACATGCATGTGCTACATCTACTGAATTATTTAGAATTTGAATCTTTCCTTTAATATCTGGATAAGTATTAAAGGCTGCATCTGTTAATAGGATTAATCTATCCAGTCCTTCTACTTCAAATACTGCAACATGTGACATAAGTTTTCCTGTTCTTAATCCAACTTCCTTATTAAGCACACTTCTTAAAAATGTAGCAGTATCTACTAACCCCTTCATAACCATATCTGCTTTTCCTGTTGAAACTAATCTAACAGCTTCTAATGATGCTTTTTTTACATTTGGTTCATTTACTATTTCATAATCTGATAAATCCATATTTATCTTATCTGCTATTTTTTTAATTGCCTTCATATCCCCTACTAATATTGCATCAGCAATACCTTTTTCTTTAGCTAACTTAATTGCTTCTAATACAGGTTCATCTTGGGCAACTGCAACAGCAACCTTTTTATTAGAAATCTCATTAGCCCTTAGCAATAGATCATCAAAATTTTTACTCATATTTACACCTCATATACTTTTAGTTGATTTTTACTCCCCATACTAATTCAGATATTATTGTTAATTTTTTATCATGACTTTGCATATTTTTCCCTTACTTTATATTCTAACAAAAAAAATTCTGAAATTACTAATTTTCAGAATTTTCTCTATTATTTATTTTATTGGTCTATATTTATTTATAATTTTCTCTGCAACTTTAATTCCATCAACAGCTGCTGATATTATCCCTCCAGCAAATCCAGCTCCTTCACCTGCAGGAAATAATCCTTCTATAGATATACTCTGTAAATTTTCATCCCTATTTATTCTAACTGGTGCTGAAGTTCTAGTTTCTATGCCTGTTAAAATTGAGTCATAATCTCCATATCCCTTAATTTTCTTATCAAAGTCTACAACTGCTTCTTTTAAAGCTTCTATTACATATGGTGGAAGACATTTTCTTAAATCTTCAAAAACATATCCTGCTGTATAACTTGGCGTAACACTTCCAAGTTTTGTACTAATTCTATCTTCCATAAAATCCCCTAACAATTGTACTGGTGCTTTATAGTTTCCTCCACCTAGCTTATATGCTAAACTTTCATAATGTCTTTGGAATTCCATTCCTCTTAAAGGAGATGTTCCTTCAAAATCTTCTGGTGATACTGTAACTACTAAAGCTGAATTAGCGTTATCTAAATCTCTAGCATGATAACTCATTCCATTTGATACTAATCTTTCATTTTCTGAAGCAGCAGCTACTACAACTCCCCCAGGACACATACAGAATGAATATACTGCTCTTTTTAATTTTTCACTTTGATATGTTAATCTATATTCAGCAGCCTTAAGCTTTGGATTCTTATACATTTCTCCATATTGGCTTTTATTTATTACCTCTTGTGGATGTTCTATTCTTACTCCTATAGCAAATGCCTTAGGCTCCATAAATACTCCAACTTTATCTAACATCTCATATGTATCTCTTGAACTATGTCCTATAGCTAAAATTAAATTTTCACAAGGCATTTCATTTCCATTTGCTATAATAGATTTTATTTTACCTTCTTTTATTATTATTTCTTCTAATTTAGTAGAAAATAAAACTTCTCCTCCTAAAGATTTAATTTTTTCTCTTATATTTTTTACTACTCCCTTTAAAAGATCAGTTCCTACATGTGGTTTTGCAATATAAGTTATTTCTTCTGGGGCTCCTGCTTTAACTAATTCCCTTAATACATAATCACATCTATTATCTTTTATCCTGGTAGTTAACTTACCATCAGAAAAAGCTCCAGCTCCACCTTCACCAAATTGAACATTTGATTCTGTATTTAACTTTCCTGTTTTCCAAAAGTTATCAACAGTCTCTGTTCTTTTATCCACATCTTCTCCACGCTCTATAACTATTGGTTTATATCCCTTTTCTGCTAATAAAAGAGCTGCAAATATTCCTGCTGGTCCAAATCCAACAACTATAGGTCTAGTTTTAAGGACTTTTTCTCCAAATTCAATTTCAGCATTATATGTTGGAACTTCTAATCTTACATCTTTATCTTTAAGCTTCTTAATTAACCTTTCTTCATTAACATGCTCAACCTCTACACAATATACGTATTTAATATCATTTTTCTTTCTAGCATCCAAGCTTTCTTTTATTATCTTATAATTTTTTATTTCTTCCTTGGGAATTCTTAATTTCTTTGAAATCTTATTAATTAATAAACTTTTATCTTCATCTATACTTAAGGCTATATTATTGATTCTTATTGCCATTTTATCTTCTCCTCTCTAAGTATTACATTACTTATAAAGATATTTTATTATTATACAGTTTCTTATTTTAACATACATTCACAAAAAAAAATATGACATATATTACTCTCACAATTATTTAAAATAAAAATTTCCTAACTAAACTTAATACTAAAATTTAGTTAGGAATTTTATATTTATATTTATATTTTTAATTTCCAGTAATAATTTCATTACTTTGAGAATTTTGAGAACCTTGAGCTATTTCTTTGGATACAGTAAGTGTTACACTTTCTGTTGATTCAATTGAGAAACTTCCATTTAAATTATTTAATGTAACTTTTGGAATTGCATTAAATGTTCCTTCAGCTTTATAAGTACTTATATCTACATTTGCTACTATATTATTTTCTGTTACATTTTCAATTTCGTCTTGATATCCCTTTATAGTTACTTTAATATTTTCCTTATTAGGAATTACATTTATTCCCTCTGTAGCTCCTGTTATATTTAACTTAATAGAAAAGTCTTTTGTTACCATAGAAACAACACTAACTCTTGCTGTTAATAGTTCTTCTCCTTGAGCAACATTTATTCCCTCTGGTAATATTAAGTTAAGATTAATATCTTCATTTCCTGTTATAGTTGATAAATCTATTGGATTAGTTGATACTTCATTTATTGTATCTAAAATCTCCTTAGGTCCTAAAATCTCAACTGTTTTTCTGCTGCTATCTATGGACTTAAGTTTAAGCCCACTTGGTAGCTGTCCAGTAGTTGGTATCTTTACATTAACTGATTTTCCTTTACTAACCTTTATTGCTATCCTAGCAGTTTTACTAGAAAGATTAACTCCAAGTACTTCTGTTCCCTTTTCATCAACTGCCTTAATATCATAGTCCCCAACAATATCTTCATGAACATCTTCTTTATTATCTGTTACCACTAGCTTTGAAACACTATTAACAACAGATTCTGCTCCAGATACATTAACTTCCACAGGATCTATAACTGGTGTTGAAGCAAAGTATCCTACCTTAGGTTTAATATTAATATTGGATGTAACAGGCATAGTTTTTTCAACCATATCTTCAATTTTTATAGAAATACTTAAAGTATTTGTATTTCTAATACTAATAGTAATAGGATAATCTACTATTGATACTGGTACTTTATTTTCTCCCTTTTTCCAAGCATATTCACTTAAATCTACTTGAAGCTTAAAATCGCTTTTCTTTATTTTATTAATATCATTTGTATTACCCTCTATTTTCAAAGTAACATAAAATTCCTGATTTGGTGTCAAAGCTAATTTAGATGAGCTTAAAGCATCTAAATTCAATAATTCAACTGGTATTTTAGTTATTTCAGTGGTTCTTATTTTATTTTCAACATTAGTAACATAAACCCACAATCCTATTGATAATAAAAGGCATATAATAGGTACTACGAATTTATTTTTTTCCTTCTTATCCATGCCTTCACCTTCTCCCCAACTGATTTAACTCTTTTCTTTTCGCTATGCTCTAGCATCTTAAGTAAAATAATTCTTAGTTTTTCTTTATCATAATTTCTTGTTAATCTACCATTAATAGCTAAAGATATAATTCCTGTTTCTTCTGATACTATTATAACTATTGAGTCAGAAATCTCTGATAGACCTATAGCTGCTCTATGCCTTGTTCCAAGTTTTTTGTTTATTGTATTATTATTGGTTAAAGGTAAGACACAACCTGAAGATAATATTCTATCATCTCTTATTATAGTTGCTCCATCATGTAATGGTGTATTAACTACAAAGATATTTTCAAGTAAATTAGATGTAACCTTAGCATCTAAAATGGTACCTGTATTTGATATATCTCCAAGTCTAGTTAGTTGTTCAACTACAATTAAAGCTCCTGTTTTGCTTTCAGATAAATTTTCTACTGCATTAACTATCTCATTAACAGTTATATTTCTCGTTTCTTCATCTTGCATTTTATGAAGTTCTTCAAAGGCACTTCTTCCTATGTGTTCTAAGCCTCTTCTTATTTCAGGTTGAAATATAATAACTACTGATAATAAACCTATAGTAAGAGTCTTATTTAAAATAAAGTTAAGCATTTCTAACTTTAATAAATAACTTATGGGTATAAGTATAATCATTAAAATAATACCTTTTAAAAGTTGTTCCGCTCTAGTTTCTTTAATTAATGAATACCCCTTATAAAAGATATATGCAACTACTATAATATCTAAAATTGATGATACTGATATATTTTTCAGCGTATTATCTAAAAATGTAATGATTTCTTGCATTAAAGGGTCCCCTCCAACTTTTTATATAATATAATTATACACCAATTAATAAAATCTTAGTATAATACTTAGTTTTTTTAAGATATTTAATAATATTTTAATATTTTCTATAATATAAATTTATGTAAATAGAAATGTGAGGTGTTAAGCTTATGAATAAAAATCCATTAACATATTTTAAGGAATATAAAAATATTTTAATAATTTCTTTTACATTATTTTTTATAATATCAGCTTCTATATTTTTTATTAACTATAACTCAAAAGAAAATAAAATAAAAAGATATCTTAAAAACTCTTCTAAAGAATTAAATGAAATTAATTTAACTCTTTCTCATGGAATAAAGGATCTTACTATAGATACCTCTATTTCCAAAGACATATTATCTTCAGAAATTGAAAATTTAAATAAGCTTCTTAAATCTATTTCTGAAGTAGAAGAGGTTTCTAAAGATATATCTCTAACTAAATTTAATTTAACTACTGCTATAAACTCTACAATTTCATTATTTGATTTCAGCCTTTCAACATTATCTAATCCAGAGAATATAAGAAGTATTGATGACTTAAATAAATTTAATACATTAAAAGAAGATTGCTTAGTTAGTTATTCTAATTTGAGAACTAACAAAATATATGTTGCTTTTTCTCAGGAAACTATGAAGTATTTTAATAATTTTAGTAGTTATATAAACACTTTAATTAAAATTAATAGAGATTCTGAGTTTAAGAATACTCAAACAAGAGATTTTATAAATACACTTCAAGGATATAAAAATGATATTTCTTACCTAAATGAAGATTTATCTATAGCGATAAATAAAGTTAGAGAAGATAAACGAGATTTAAAAGTAATTATAGATGACATATATAAAAAAGAAGATATCTATAATAACTTGAAAGAAAGCATTAACTTTATCTCTATTCCTGAAGGTTGCATGGATATTTATGAATCTTTAAATGAGTATTTAAATTCCTATTCTGCTTACCTATTGTCTATTAAAGAAGCTGTTATATATGAAAAGACAGCAAAAAATATAAAAGAAGTATCCAATGAAATTGAAAGTAAATATAAAAATTCTAATTCTAAAAGAACTGACGCTTTATCTGCTTATAGTGTATATGAAAATAAATTAATAAAATTTTAGTATTAAATTATTTCTTTTGGTTATAATAATTTTTGGATTATTGATTATCCAAAAGGAGGTTATTTATGAAATATTTAAGAAAAACATCTATTTTATTAATAGCTCTTTTATTTTCAGCGAACATCAAAGTATTAGCTTATTGCAATACTACAGAAATGAGGAAGAATACCTTAAATGAAGAATTAAATCTAACATTAATAAATAAACCTAAGGAAGGAGCTATTCAAGTTTTTAGCCACAATGATAAATTAATTTATTTAACAAAAGAAGATTTAGACTTAATGGCCAAAATAGTCTATGCTGAAAGTAAAGGTGAACCTTATGAAGGTAAAATCGCAGTTGCGTCGGTTATTTTAAATAGAGTATTGAGTCCTGGTTTTCCTAATAGTATTAAAGAAGTTGTACTTCAGCCTCAAGCCTTTTCTTGTGTAGTAAATGGAGAAATTAATGTTACTCCAACTGAAGAATGCTATAATGCTGTTTATGATGCTATTGAAGGAAATGACCCAACTAATGAAGCGTTATTTTTCTATAATCCTGCTATAGCCACTTGTTCATGGATGCAGGGTGTTGAAAAGAAAGATTCTAAAACTATTGGGCAACATTTGTTTTTCAATACAAATTACTAAGTAAATAAATGAGCTGTCAAAATAACAGCTCATTTATTTTTTTACTCTTCGAAGGTTCCTTTTATAATAGCTTCTCCATTCTTAACCATTATTTTCCCCATAGCTATAACAGTATCTATTTCTAAAGTATCTTCATTTACTAATACTAAGTCAGCATCCTTTCCACATTCTATAGAGCCTTTATTATATAATTTTAATACCTTAGAAACATTTGAAGTTATAACTTTAAGAGCATCTTCTATTGGTATTTTATAAGTTTTTATACACTCTTTTACTTCTTCATAAAGGCTTGAAACGGAGCAAATTCCTATTTTTATTATTTTTCCCTTATCATCAAATATTGGCATACTCCCATTTCCATCTGATGAAAAAGTAACATTTTTAACATTAGAGTTATTTCTTATTAAAATACTTAGTGCTTCACTTGCTCTTAGCTCACCTGGTGCTAATTGATCTACTGGAGTGCTTGTAGTGAAATCTATATATCCACCTTTATTAATATATTCTTCACCAGATTTGAATAAATCTCCATTTCTATTTATATGGGTTGGTAGAATTTGTGTTATAGGAAGTTCTGTTTCATCAGCCAATCTAAATAAATATCCTAATTTCCTTGTTCCATCTCCTAAATGAATATTTGCTATACCTGATTTTCCAGATAATAAACCTCCAACTCTAGATTGTGCTATTGCTTGAATTAATTCATCATATGTAGCTTGAGAACTTCTAGTGTCTGATATAGCTATTTCTCCAATTCCTATTATCTTATCTATTAGCATAATATCTTTTTTTATAGATCCAGTTAGTGTCTTTACAGGAATATCATAAGAACCTGTATAACAATAAGCTGTTATGCCTTCTTCTTCTAAGGCCTTAACTTTTGCTAATAGACTTGCCATATCTCTGCAAACACCATCTGTTCCTATACATCCAACAACAGTTGTAATACCTGCCTTTGTTAAATCAGTTAGCATTATTTCTGGAGTTCGCATTTTAAATCCGCCTTCTCCACCTGCACCATTTATATGTACGTGATTATCTATAAATCCTGGGAAAAGTAATTTATTTTTACCATCTATAACTTCTATATCTATAAAATTTTCTGGAATATCTAAATTATCGTAGATTCCTTCAATCTTATTTGATGATATTACTAAATCTTTTTCTCCTAAGTATTCTGGAGAATATACTTTTATATTTTTTATTACTTTTATCATTTAGTCCTCCTATAATTTCATTATTTCTTTCACATAATTATTATTATATATAGAGTTCGAATAATTTATTATAATTTTATTAGCATATTCCTTGCTTTTATTTATATTAATATCTTTATATAGTAAAGCTGCCCTATAGTATGCTTCTTGAATATAACTACCTTCATTGTAATTTAATATGTATTTATCATAGTTTTCAGTAGCTTTAGTTTTACTTCCATTAGCTTCATATAATGAAGCTAAGAGGAAAATAATATCATCATCTAGATGATTAATATTTGATTTATTTAATGTTTTCTCTAGTAAAACTTTTGCCATTACTGAAAACTTATATAAAATTTAAATATAAAATATTAATCCAATTATTGCTGAAATAACTATAACTAATATTGGATGAATTTTTTTACTTAATAATACTACTCCTATTATCGAAGCTATTATTAAACTCTTTAAATTCACATAGGATTCCTTTGCTAAATCTATGAATGCCTTAATTATTAAAGCTATTAATACTGGTCTCATACCAAGCAATGCTGCTTTGATTACTGAAGACTCTTTAAATTTTTCTAACATTTTACTTATTATTGAAACTAAAATAAAGGAGGTAAAAACAACTCCTAAGGTAGCCATTATACTACCTAATATTCCTGAAACATCATATCCAACAAAGGTCGCAGAGTTTATGGCAATAGGGCCTGGAGTCATTTGAGATATACCAATAATGTCCATAAACTCATTTACATCAATCCAATTATTTTTATTGACTATTTCTCTTTGAATAAATGGTAACATAGCATAACCACCACCAAAACTAAAGGCTCCTATTTTAAGAAAGGCTACAAATAGTCTTATTAACAAATCCAACTATTTCACCTTCTTTCTTAAGAATATTACTCCATATATTGCAGATATTATTATTACTATAATTGGATGAATATCGAAGAATACTAATGCTATTAATGCAATAATAATAGTTAATCCTGTCCTTATATTTTTTTCTAACCCCTTGCTTAAGCTTATAGCTCCAACTAATACTAGTAATGGAACTGCTGCATTTATTCCCTTAAAGGCTGCATTAACATAATAATTATCCCTAAATTGCATAAAGAAGGCTGCTATTAATAAAATTATTGAAAATGAAGGTAAAATTACTGCTAGAAGTGCCATAACTGCACCTATTAATCCTGATATCTTATATCCTAAAAATATTGAACAATTTATAGCTAAGGCTCCAGGTAGGCTTTGAGAAACTACTAATATATCCATAAATTCATCTTTTTCTATCCATTTTTTATTATTAACTACTTCTTCCTCTATTAGAGGAATCATAGCGTAGCCTCCTCCAAAAGTAAAGGCACCTATTTTAAAAAATGCAATAAACATTTCTATTATTTTTTTCACTACTTCACCACCTAATTTAATATAATTATATACTTTTTTGATCAAAAAATAAAAAGCCGCATTTATAGTATGCGACTTTTCATAAATTTAATTATTCTTGTTCTAATATTATTTTCTTAGCTGTTAATATTGATGTAGCACTCATTGAGAATTCATCTAAACCATATTCAACTAATGTTGGAATTGCAGTTTCGTCTCCTGCCATTTCTCCACACATTCCAACCCACTTACCATGCTTGTGAGCTCCATCTATAGTCATTTTTATTAGTCTTAATACAGCTGGGTGCATTGGATTGTAAAGGTATGATACCTTTTCACTCATTCTGTCTGCAGCTAATGTATATTGAATTAAGTCGTTAGTTCCTATTGAAAAGAAATCTACGTGCTTAGCTAATTCATCTGCATAAACAGCTGCTGCAGGTATTTCTACCATTATACCCCATTGAATCTTTTCTGAGTATTCTTTTCCTTCTGCCTTTAATTCAGTCTTACATTCATCAACAAATTCTTTAGCAGCTTGGAACTCTTCTAAGCCTGAAATCATTGGGAACATAACTGCTAAGTTTCCATATACAGAAGCTCTAAGTAATGCTCTTATTTGAACCTTGAATATATCTTTTCTATCTAAACATAATCTAATTGCTCTATAACCTAAGAATGGATTCATTTCTTGTGGTAATGGTAAGTATGGAAGTGTCTTATCTCCACCGATATCTAGTGTTCTTATTACAACTTGCTTTCCATCCATTATTTCAAGAACCTTCTTGTAAGCTTCGAATTGCTCTTCTTCTGTTGGAGCTGAATCTCTATCCATGTATAAGAATTCAGTTCTAAATAATCCAACACCGTCTCCACCATTAGCAACTACTGCTTCAGCATCTGCAGGTGATCCGATATTTCCACAAACTTCAACTCTTCTTCCTGATTTAGTAACTGTTTTAACACTTATTAATTTCTTTAATTCTTCTTGTTCTGCTAAGAATTTATCTCTCTTTGCAGTATATTCATCTATAACTGATTGTTCTGGATTTATTATACATATACCTTCGATACCATCAACTATAACCATATCTCCGTTTTTAACTGAAGTAGTAATATCCTTTAATCCAACTATTGCAGGAATTTCTAATGTTCTAGCCATAATAGCTGAGTGAGAAGTTCTTCCTCCAATGTCAGTTAAGAAACCAACTACCTTACTTCTATCTAATTGAGCTGTATCTGATGGAGTTAAATCATGCGCTACAACTACTGTATTAGCTTCAGTTATTGCAAAAGCATCTCCACCTTTTCCTGCTAGATTAGAGATTATTCTCTTAGAAACATCCTTTATATCAGCAGCTCTTTCTTTCATATATTCATCTTCCATTGAATCGAAAATCATTACAAATGTATTGGTAACATTTTCAACTGCTTTCATAGAATTTACTTGACTTGCTTCAATTTCTGCTAACATTCCGCCTGTAAATTCTGGATCATCTAATAAAGTTAGGTGCGCTTCAAAAACTTGAGCCTCATGTTCTCCTATTTCCTTTAAAGCTTTATCTCTTATTGCAGTTAATTGAACTTTCGCTTGCTCTAAAGCTTTTTTTAGAACTTCTTTTTCAGCTTCTACATCTGAAACTTTTGCATCTGTTATTACTATTTCTTCGTGTAATTGTAAAAATACTTTTCCTATTGCATATCCCTTAGACGCAGCTATACCTTTTTTCATTCTTGAGATTCCTCCTTAAATAATAGCTATAAATTCAAATATTATATTTAATTTATAGATTGTACTAATCTATTTATTTAATTAATTACAACTATAATGTATTATAACATATTTTTGATTTATGTTAATAAAAATACACACAATTTTTATTATTTTCTATCTTTAATTCATTTAATTTATATATTTTATTTAAATATTTTTTATATAAATATATTTCTAAAAAAACTCTTTTTACATTTATTTCAATTTTATATATAACAAAAAGAGGCTATCTCTTTATATAAATAAACTTTGAAAAGCCCCTTTTTTTATTATTTCTAATTATATTTTTGCTTAAAGTTTAATTTTAATTAATTAAATCTATAAAAACCCCTATTATTCTTATAAGTCATCTATTAAAGCTCCAGCTTTTGCATAAGCTGTTGATTTTGCTTCAAAGAAATCAGTTTTTACAGAATTAGCATCTGCTAATATATCTACCCAAGCTGCTGGATTGGTTATATGGTCTTCATATATTTCCTTTAATCCAATTGCTCTCATTCTTATATTTCCTAAATATTTTATATAATCTGTTATTAAATTCTTATTTATTCCTTGAATGCTATCTCCAATAACATAATGTCCCCATGAAATCTCATGCTCTACTGCTATCTTCATCATTTCTTTTAATTCTTCTTTTAATTCTTCTGTAAATATTTCTGGTTCTTCTAGTTGAAGTTCTTTTATTATGTTTCTAAATAACCATAAATGAGTGTTTTCATCTCTATTTATATATCTTATTTCTTGAGCTGATCCTGGCATTTTCCCATTTCTTTCAAGATTGTAGAAAAACATAAATCCTGAATAGAAGTAAATTCCTTCTAATATATAGTTTGCCATTAAAGTTTTAACTAAGTTTCTTTCTGTAGGATTATTTAAAAAGTTATTATAAAGTTCTCCAATAAACTTATTTCTATCTAATAGAATTTTATCGTCCTTCCACTGATATAGTATTTCATTTCTCTTTTCAGGTGAGCAAATAGTGTCTAGCATATAGCTATAACTTTGGGAGTGAAGAGCTTCTTGGAATGCTTGAATTGTTAAACATAGATTTACTTCACTAGCTGTTATATAACTATTTATATTTGATAAATTTGCTGTTTGTATTGAGTCTAAGAATATTAAGAACGAAAGAATTTTATCATAAGCTGTTCTTTCTTCCTTTGTAAGTTTATTATAATCTTTTAAATCCTGAGATAGATTTATTTCTTCTGGAATCCAGAAGTTATTCATTGCTTGCCTATACCAATCTGAAACCCATTTATATTTCATATTATTAAAGTCATTTAAATTAGTTGTATTTCCATTTATCATTCTCTTTTTTGATGTCTCTATATCACCGAATTCATTAAAAAGAGGTTTCTTATTAACAAACATACTCTTCCTCCAAAATGTTTTATTCTCTAATTAATTATGCTGAACAACTTTCACAATCACTGACAGTTAATGATTTTGATCTTACGTAATAAATTGATTTTACTCCTACTTTGCAAGCTTCTATATATAAATTCATAATTTGTCTCATAGTATAATTTGTAGTTATATATAAATTAAAGGACTGACCTTGATCTATATGTCTTTGTCTTATTCCATTAATTTGAACACACCACTTTTGATCTATATTATAAGCAGAATTATAGTACCAATAATTTTCTTCATTTAGGTTTGGTGCTGTTTTTGGTATTATACTTCCCTTTTTTTCTTCAAGCCAGAATCTAGCCATTACGGGGTCTATTCCTTCTGAGGTTCCTGCAATAGTTGCTGTTGAACCATTTGGAGCTACTGCTATTAAGTACCCATTTCTAAGACCATACTTTGATACTTCTTCTCTAAGTTCATTCCATCTTTCTGATTTATAACCTCTAAGATTAAAATACTCTCCAGTTTGCCAATCTGAACCTTCAAAACAAGAATATCTTCCTTTTTCTTTAGCAATGGTCATACTAGCCTTTATAGCATGATAATTTATTCTTTCATATACATCGTCTGCAAATTCTTTATGTTCATCAGCTGTCCAATGAATTAAATTATTAGCCAGCATATGATGATATCCACTTGTTCCAAGTCCTATTGCTCTATACTTTTTATTAGTAACTTCTGCAAAAGGAACTGAATAATAATTTAAGTCTATTACATTATCCATAGCTCTTATTTGAGTTTCTACAACATATCCAAGCTCTTCATCATCTTTCACTTCTACATTTCCTAAAACTACTGAAGATAAGTTACAAACTACGAAATCCCCAGCCTTAGTTTTCTCTATTATAATTTTATCTCCGTTTTCATCTATAATTTCTGAACTTTGTATATCCATAGGGCTCATATTTTGCATAATTTCAGTACATAGATTTGATGAATAAATCATTCCCATATGTTTATTAGGATTCATCTTATTTACTGTATCTCTATAAAAAGCAAATGGCGTTCCCGTTTCTGCTGCACTTTTTATTATTAATCTTACTATATCCTTAACGCTCATAACTCTTTTGCTTATATTTTCATCTTCAACACATTCATAATATTTTTTCTCCCACTCTTCTCCATAAAAATCTTCTAAAGAATATCCTTTAGCTAATCTAATTTCGTGTGGGCACATCATATACCAATTAGCATCTATATCTTTTTCTGCTAATTTCCAGAACAAATCTGGATAACAAAGACCTGGGAAAATATCATGTGCTTTCTTTCTATCATCACCATTATTTGTTCTTAATTGTAAAAATTCTGGTAAATCTTTATGCCATGCATCTAACCATATGGCAACTGACCCATTTCTTACTCCTAATTGGTCAACTGCAATTGCAGTATCATTGAATAATTTAATCCAAGGAATTACTCCACCTGAAGCTCCTTTAAAACCTCTTATAGGTGATTCTAAGGCTCTAACCTTTCCTATGTATATTCCCATTCCACCACCAAACTTTGATACTTCTGCAAAGTTATCTAGTGATTTATATATTCCCTTTAAACTATCCTCTACTGTATCTATAAAACAAGAACTTAATTGATAAAATGGCTTTCTTGCATTTGACATAGTTGGTGTGGCCATAGTAGCCTTTAATGAACTTAAGACATCATAAAATCTTTTAGCCCAAGCTACCCTATTTTCTTTTTTTTCTGGTATAGCAAGATGCATAGCTATTCCCATAAACATTTGTTGTGGTAATTCTAATTTACTTCTATCATAATCTTGAATTAAATATCTTTTTGCTAAAAGATTAATACCACTGTAAGTAAATATAAAATCTCTTTCTGGTTTAATTTCCTTTTCTAATTCTAAAATATCATCTTTAGTATAGTTTTCTAATATATACTTCCCATACAAACCCTTATTAGTTAATTTCTCAATAAAATCATATAAATTACTATATAGTTCAACATCTTTACTTAGGTTTCTATTCTTTCTCACCTCATCATATAATTTATATACATAAAGCTTTTCTGAAATTTTTTGCCAATCTGGTTCCATATCCGTAGTTAATTCTAATGATACTTGTATAATAGAATCTCTTATTTCATCTTCACTCATATTAGGTCTTATTATATTATTTAAAGCTCCTAAAAGCTTTTCTTCTGTATATATTCCATCCATTTTATTTATCCCGATTAAAGCATCACTGCAAATATTTAATAAATCCATGACTTTCCCCTTCCACTATATATAGTATATATTTAAAAACTGTTTAGAGAAATATACAACATATAGATACATTATAGTTATATTTTATATAGTTGTAAAAGTTCAGATTCTAATGATAAAATAGAAAAAGGAGATATCTCTTTTAATATCTCCCTTTTTCAGCAACTGTCAAATAATATTAATTATTTTTAAAAACTTAAGTTTTTAAAATAATTGTTACTTAAATACTTCATTCCATTCTTCTTCTTTAAAGCCTACTAACACTTTATCATCTTTAACAACTATTGGTCTTTTAACTAACATACCATTAGTAGCTAATATATCTAAAAGTTCATCTTCAGGTAAAGTTTTAACTTTATCCTTTAATTGCATTTCTCTATAAAGTACTCCTGAAGTATTAAAAAATTTATTTATTGTTAAACCACTTTTCTTAAACCAATCTTTTAATTCATCTTTTGTAGGATTTTCTTCTGCTATATGCCTATCTATAAATTCAATATTATTTTCTTCTAAATACTTTTTAGCTCTTCTACATGTAGTACATTTTGGATACTCTACAAATAAAACTGCCATACTATCACTCCTTAATTATTAATATTAATTTCTTATATTATATCATAATATTACTTGGGTATAGTAAGGTATATTTTAAACATATCGCCTTCTACTTCGATTTTTATAGTTCCATTATGAAGCTCTACAATACTCTTTGTAATTGCAAGTCCCATACCAGACCCCTCTACTGAAGAATTCCTAGACTTATCAGCTCTTGTAAATCTTTCAAAAATATCTTCTGTATTAAAATCTAATTCATAGTTAGAAATATTCTTAAAGGAAATTTCTACAGAATTTTCCTTAGAAACAATATCTACATATACTCTAGTATCACTTAATGAATATTTTAAAGCATTAACTATTAAGTTTTCAAATACTCTAGACATTAACTTACCATCTAAATCTAATATAATCTCTTCTTCATTTGAATTAACTTTAAATTCTATATTCTTTTCTTCATAAAGATTTGAGTATTCACCAATGCCTTGATAAACTAATGATACTATATCTAAAGATCGTTTTTCTATTTTCATCTTTCCACTATTTAATTTTGAAGCTTCAAATAAATCATCAATTAGACTTTTCAATCTTTTGGAACTTCTATCTAATATCATTAAATAGTCTTTTCTTTCTTCTTCTGTTATATTAGATTCATTTAATATATTTACATAATTAATAATTGAGGTTAATGGAGTTTTTAGATCATGTGAAACGTTAGATATTAACTCTGTTTTTAGCTTTTCATTTCTAACTTGCTCATTTAAAGCTATTTTATATCCCTCTTTTATTTTGTTTATATTTTCAACTAATTCTCTTATTTCTCTTTCACCAGTATTACCAAGAGTATACTCTAAATCTCCAGAATTTATTTTCTTTAATCCATCATTAATAATAGTGATATCTAAACTCTTTTTTAAAGAATATAAAACGCATACTAACGGAATTAATACTAATATTAACGTACCCTTAAATGGATATTTTGTTAAAAATGTTACAAGTAAGTTTTGGCTTCTTATACCCGCAATTAAATAAAGATAAACTAAAATTACCCCAATAGCTCCACCAAAGGATATTAATATCTTATTTCTTGTAACCCTATATCTATATCCGTACTTTAATACAAAAATTAATCTTTTTAACACCATTATCTCTAAATGAATATTATTTCTGTTAAATATTAAGTTAAATATTACCTTTATTAATAGAATTATAGTGAGAATAGTTGCAACTATCATTATTTTGGCTGTTAAAGCCTCAGTCCTTATAATATAATCATAGGAATCAGGATTACTATAATATATCTCTATATATTTATCTATATACTTTAAGTTTGTTTTATCTGTCATATTCATTACATAGTAATTATACTTATCTTTATTGTCTAATCTAACAGATGATAATCCCCATTCTTTCAAATATGTATTTATTGTATCCTCTAATAATGGAGCATTGTTATCGTCTTGGTTTACAGAATTAAATAAGTTTAAATCATTTGTTGTAAACTCACCAGTTTCTTTGTTAATTAAAACATAAAATATATTATCATTATAATAAGGATCTCCTGATAAATGCTCATTTTCATATTTTATTGCACTTATATCCTCTAAATCCCTTGAATTTGCATATATATATTTTGAAATTCCTCTACTTTCATAATATATAATTGACTGAATATATTTATCTTTATTAAATAGGGCATCAAAAGTATTTGTATTTAACTTTTCTGTTGAATCACTAAAGGCTTGGTAATATCCTGTAATTAGTAATACTATTGTTATTCCAAGAATTAAAAGTTCTACTCCCCATACACCAGTTATATAGTGCTTAATTTTCTCTTTCAATTTTATATCCAACTCCCCACACTACTTTTATATATTCCGGGTCCTTTGTATTTAATTCTATTTTCTCTCTTATTCTTCTTATATGAACAGTTACAGTATTTTCACTTCTATAAAATGGTTCTTCCCATACTTTTTCATATATTTCTTTAATTGAAAAAACTTTACCTAAATTTGAAGCTAAAAGTTGAAGTATTTTAAATTCAGTTGCTGTAACTTTTACTTCTTCTCCTCTTAAGTAAATTGTCTTTTCTTTATTATTGATTACTAAATCTTTAACTTCTATTATATCAGGACTTTCACCTTCTAATTCTAATGGCTTTTGATATCTTCTTAGCTGTGATTTAACTCTTGCAACTAGTTCTAAATGATTAAATGGTTTTGCTATGTAGTCATCTGCACCAACATTAAGACCTAATATCTTATCACTATCTTCCCCTTTAGCTGATAACATAATTATTGGCAAGTTTCTTTTTTCTCTAATTTTTAAACAAGTCTTTATTCCATCCATTTTTGGCATCATTATATCAAGTACAATTAAATGTATTTTTTCTCTATCGAGGATTTCTAAGCCTTCTACACCATCTTGTGCTTTAAAAACCTTCATTCCTTCTCCTCTTAAATAAATGTCAATGGCATCTCTAATTTCTTTTTCGTCATCTACTACTAATACATTAAACATGTTATAAAACACCCCTTGATTTTTTCTATCTTATAATTATAATATCTTATATTCTTACATTTTACTAATTATAAAAATTACATTTTTATTAAAATGGTAAAATAAATTATATTAACATAATGAGTTATTTAATATATAATCAGTTTGTGTATATTACTTATAATTTTAAGGAGTTTCAAATGTTTCGTAGTATTTCAATTAATAAACACATGATTTTAGACTTTATTCTTATTTTTATTGGATGTATTATAGCTTCTCTTGGAGTTAACTTATTCTTAGTTAACGCTCAATTGCTAAGTGGAGGTGCAACTGGTGTAGCACTAATTCTTGAATACTTATATAATATACCTTCTGGTATAACTGTATTTTTTATTAACATACCATTATTCTTTCTTAGCTATAAAACTTTAAATAAAAAGTTTACTTTATATTCAGCTGTTGGTATGGTATCTTTATCAATTTCTTTAATGATAACTAAGCCATTATCACATTTAGTAAAAGTAGATGATTTATTGCTTTATTGTATTTATGGTGGTGTTTTATGTGGATTAGGATACGGTCTTGTATTCTCTAGAAATGGTTCAACAGGTGGAACAGATATAATTACAATGGTGCTTAGAAAAAAATATTCTAATTTTGAGATTGGTAAACTTAGCTTTGGGATTAATTGCGTTATAGTCTTTATAGGTGCCTTGATATTCGGACTTCCTAAAGCCTTATATACTTTAATTTCCATGTTTGTGCAAGGAACTTTAGTTGATAGAGTTATTAATGGTTTTAATAGTAAAAAACTTTTATTAATATTAACTGAAAAAGAAGAAGATATAATTCAATATGTTATTAAAGATATGAATAGAGGTGTCACTTCTCTTATTGCAGAAGGCGAGTATACTCATGAATTGAAAAAAATGCTATACATAGCGGTTACTTCTTCTCAAATGGTTCATTTAAAAAGTAAAATCTTAAGAATAGACCCTAAAGCATTTATAACTATAATAGATGTTTCAGAAGTCAATGGAAAAGGCTTCTACAAAATTTAACTATATAACTAAACTAGAGATATATTATGCTCAGCTCGACCTCGCTTCGCTCCAAGTCGACTTTCGCATTAATATATCTCTAGTTTTTATTATGATATTTAAATTTAGCTTCTTAATTACTAAAGGAAATAATTCTTCATGCTTCAGAATTATGAAATATAATGCCTATATATTAGTTTGTAGGTTACTTTAGTCAAAGTCGACTTACACATTGCTTTCTAGGTAAATTTACCAAAAGCCGCTTTCACCCCTTAATTTTTTCATTTCTATTTCATTCTTTAATTACTGTCTTAAGGTATTGCTCTTGGCCCTGCTTATATAGGTTATTTCCTTCTGTATCTATAATTACTATTAATGGCATATCTTTAATCTCCATTTTTCTTATTGCCTCAGCACCTAAATCCTCATAAGCTATTATTTCTGATTTAGTTATACTTTTAGATATTAGAGCTGCTGCTCCTCCAATTGCCCCTAAGTAAATAGCTTTATTTTTTATTATAGAATCTATAACTTCTTGGTTTCTTGCTCCTTTTCCTATCATTCCTTTTAAACCTAAGTCTAAAAGCCTTGGGGAATAAGAATCCATTCTGTAACTTGTAGTTGGCCCTGCTGATCCTATTACTTCTCCTTCTTTTGCTGGAGATGGCCCTACATAATATATTGTTTCATTGTTAATATTTATAGGTAAATCTAAATTTTTATCTAATAGTTCTATTAATCTTTTATGTGCAGCATCTCTAGCTGTATATATAGTACCTGATAATAATATTCTATCTCCTGCTCTTAAATTCTTTATCTTTTCATAAGTTAATGGTGTTCTTATACTAACTTCCATAAATTCTATCTCCTTATAAAATTACTTCTTTATGTCTAGTTGCGTGACAACTAATATTAACTGCAACTGGTAACCCTGCAATATGTGTAGGAAATGTTTCTATATTAACTCCAAGAGCTGTAGTCTTTCCACCAAAGCCTTGTGGCCCAATTCCAAGCTCATTCATCTTCATTAATAACTCATCTTCTAAATCAGCATAAAATTCATTTTTATTCCTACTATCTATTGGTCTTATTAAGGCCTTTTTTGATAAATATGCTGCCTTCTCGAAAGTTCCACCTATTCCTACACCAACTATCATTGGTGGACATGGATTAGGTCCTGCTTCTTTTACTACTTTTATAATAAAATCCTTTACGCCTTCTATTCCATCTGAAGGTTTAAGCATTTTTATTTGGCTCATATTTTCAGACCCAAAGCCTTTTGGCGCTACTGTTATTTTTAGTTTGTCCCCTGGTACTATATCATAATAAATTATTGCTGGTGTATTATCCTTTGTATTTACCCTATTTATAGGGTCTTTAACAACTGATTTTCTTAAATACCCCTTATCATAGCCTCTTCTTACACCTTCATTGATAGCATCTTCAAGATTACCTCCTATAACATGTACATCTTGTCCTATTTCAATAAATACACATGCCATTCCTGTATCTTGACAAATTGGCATTTTCTCTCTTCTTGCTATCTCTGCATTCATTATTATTTTATCTAATATATCTTCTGCTAGATTCCAAGTTTCTTGTGTTTTTGATTTATCTAATGAATGAATAACATCCTTTGATAAATTATAATTAGCATCAATACATAAATTTTGAACAGCTTCTTGTATTTTATTAATATGTATTTCTCTCATTCTCATCTTCCTTTTCATATATAATCATAAATATTTTATCATATTTAAAGATTATATTATAAAAAAAATAATATTTTAGAATATAAAATAGAATAAGGAGATATGTAGCTATTGTGAAAGCTCTATATTTCCTTATTAATTTAAACTTCTATGAAATATTCACTTTTGACAGTATTTTTTGCTATATTTCCTCGGAAATTTTTTAGTTCTTATTTATTTCTTCAAAATATCTTTCTATTCCCAAAGAAATTCCTTCAACCAAGGCATTTTGATGCTCTTCTGTTTGTAACTTTTTTTCTTCTTCACCATTTGATAAAAAACCACATTCTACTAAAACAGAAGCTCCCTTATAATCATCTCTTAATATTAGATAAGAATCTCCTGCAGGCTTTGAAACCCTTTTATTATTATCCTTTACACTTTCCTTTACAGACTCTTGAATACTATTTGCTAACTTTTTACTTATTTCATTAGACCCATGCCATACTTGCGCGCCATAACATTTTTCTTGTGGAAACATATTTTGATGAATAGATATAAAAGCATCACAATTTATCTCTTTCTTCATATCTCTTCTCTTTTTTAAATCTTCTCTTTTCTTCTCTCTTATAGTGGAACCATTATTTCCAAGAGCTTCATCATTTTCTCTTGTTAAATAAACCTTATATCCCTTGGATTCTAAAGCTTCCTTAAGCTTTAATGATATTTCTAAATTTATGTCTTTTTCTATAACACCACTTTTTGATTTAGCTCCTCCATCGAATCCTCCATGCCCTGGATCAATTAATATAATTTTTTCTTGTTCTATAGCTAATACCTTTATAGAAGTAAAAACAACAGTAAATAATATTATTAATATAGAAGCTAATTTTAATTTCTTCATTTGTTTTCCTCCATATTTTATTTGTTATAAAAATATTATGTCCATTGTTTGATTTTTTACTTATAACTACAAAATATTATTACTATATCTTAATAAAATTAAAAGATACCATTTAATTATAAAATAATATTATAATTAAATAGTATCTTTTTGTAGTTTTAATTATTCTCTATAACACTTTCAGCTATATTCATAGAGTGGTCACTAATTCGTTCTAAATTACTTACTAAATCTAAAAAGATTGTACCTGCATATGCATTACAAATCCCATCATAAAGTCTTTTTACATGAAGATCTCTATATTTTTTTTGTAATCTATCAACTTCTGATTCTATTTCACTAACGCTTTTTGCTTTATTTACATCATTATGTGCATAACTATCTATAGCTGCTTGTAGAGACTCTGCTGTCTTTTCATACATTCTTTTTATTTGTTCCATAGCTTGATTGCTATACTCTAGCTTTTTATTTATCTTTTGTAGTGTTAATTCAGCTATATTTTCAGCGTGGTCTCCTATTCTTTCAATATCATTAATTACATGAAAAGTAGCTGCAACTATCTTTGATTCTTTATCAGATAGTTCACGTTTAGATAGTTTAACTAAATAAGTTGTAATGGCTTCATTTAGTGAATTGATTATTGCTTCATTATCATAAACTTTTTGAATTAATTTCTCATCATTCTTTTCAAATGCTTCTATAGCTAAAGTTAAACCTTTCTTAGCTTTATTTGCCATTCTTAAAGTTTCCTTAGCTACTTGACCTGCTGCAATTACTGGTGTTTCCAATAACCTATCGTCTATGTACTTAGGTCCTTGTTTTTCATCTTCATCATCTCCAGGAATAATTAAATTAACAGCTTTAATTAATATACCTGTAAGTGGTAACATAACTGCAGTATTTACTAAATTAAATACCGTATGTGCATTAGCAATTTGCCTACTTACATCATTAGGACTAATAATAGTAACTGCCTCACCTAAAATTCCACTTACCAATACTGGAATAAACAATATTGTCCCACCTAAATTGAATATTAAATGAAGTATTGCTGCTTTATGTGCAGTTTTACTTGTTCCTATAGATGCTAACATAGCAGTTATACATGTTCCTATATTACAACCAAACACTATTGGTAAGGCTGCTCTAATATCTATTGCACCTGCTGTTGCTAGAGCTACTAATATACCTGTTGTAGCAGAAGAGCTTTGAAGTACTGCTGTTATTATTGCTCCTGCAATTATTCCTAAATACCACTGTCCTCCTACTGTACTTATTATTTCTTTAAATAAAGGTAATTCTGTTAATGGCTTCATTGCTCCGCTCATTTGACCCATACCAACAAATAATATACCAAATCCCAAAATAATATTACCAATATCTCTTTTTTGCTTTTTCTTAGCAAACATTATTATTGCTGCTCCTAAAAATACAAATAAAGGAGCTATATCATCTAATTTAAAGGCAACAAGTTGTGCTGTAATTGTAGTCCCTATATTTGCTCCCATAATTATTCCAGCTGCTTGAGCTAAATTCATAAGGCCAGCATTAACAAATCCTACTACCATTACTGTTGTAGCACTACTACTTTGAATTACTGCTGTAACAATTGCTCCAACAAATACTGCAACTATTGGATTTTTTGTAACTTTTTCAAGAATTGACTTTAATCCATCCCCAGCGGCATTTTCTAGACCATCGCCCATAATTTTCATTCCATAAATAAATAGCCCTAGACCACCAAGTAACTTAATAATTATCATTAATGAATCCAAAATTATTCTCCTTTTCAATATAATTATAACAAATTTAGTTTACCTTATTTTTATACATTTGTTAAGTAAATACGAATATTTTTAACATGAATTTAATATAACAATCCTTTGAAAATGCAAATTTCTTATTACTTTATTATTTTACAAATTAATAAAAAATAAACTACTTAAAATTACTCTTTAAGTAGTTTATTTTAATTTAATTTATTCTTTTCTTTGCTTTCCCCAGAAGAATAAAGCTACTGTACCTGGTCCCGTATGACTTCCTATAGTAGTTCCTACATTATTTATTTCTACTTTCCCTTTTAATTTAGGAAAACGGCCTTCAACTAACTTTGCCACTTCTTTTGCATCTTCATAACAATAAGAGTGAGAAATGTAGCATTTATCAGAATACTCTAGCTTATCTTTTGCGTCTTCTTCCATTTTATCTACTATGGCTTTAATAACCTTATGCTTTGATCTAATCTTATATCTTGGAATTAGTTTACCTTTATCATTCATATCTAATAATGGACAAATCCCAAGTAAGCCTCCAATAAACCCTGATGTCTTTGATACTCTTCCACCTTTAATATAAAATGTTAAGTCTGTAGAGAAAAACCAATGATTCATTTCTAACTTATGTTCCTCAATCCATTGGTAAAGTTCTTCTATACTCTTTCCTTCATCTCTTAAATCTGCTAGCTTATCCATTATCAATCCATAGCCTGATGAAGCCCCTAAAGAATCAACAATATAAATTTTCCTATCTGGATATTTTTCTTCTAGTATAGTTTTTGCAACCATTGCTGAATTTATTACTCCTGAAAGACCTGAAGATAAGCTTACATGAAGAATATCCTTTCCTTCCTTTAAAAAGCCTTCAAAATATTCTTCAAATTCCTGAGCATTAACCTGAGATGTTTTTGTATCTGCTCCATTTTCCATTGATTTATAAAACTCATCAAATGATATTGATTTTCCAAGATCATCTACATATTCTTTTCCATCAATCTCAAAATGAAAGCAAATATACTCTATATTCCTTTTATTAAAATGTTCCTCTGTAAGATCTGCAGTAGAGCAACAACTAATTACATACTTATTCATTTTATTAGTCCTCCTTACTTTAAAATTATATTAAAAAAATTATTACTTATGTATAATAACTATAGTTTAATAAATAATTTTATACATTTTATTTGTATAATATATTGATGTTTCAAAATATTTATTTCTATTATACATTATAAAACTAGTTGCAACACTAAATGTACTAATATTATCTAAATAATACCACAAATTAGTACTTTTCATAATATTATTATAACTTATAGTTATAATAATGTCATAATAATTAATAAAAATATAAAAAAATACCATAAACATAAAGCTTATGATATCTTTAATTTATAAATATTATTATGATCTAAATATATTTACTACTTGAAAATTTATTTCATTATTTATAAATTTATAGATAATGAAATAAATCCCACAAACATAAAGTTTGTGGGATTTGTAAGCTTCCAAATATTATCTCTTTGAGAATTGAGGAGCTCTTCTAGCTTTCTTAAGACCGTATTTCTTTCTTTCTTTCATTCTTGGGTCTCTAGTAACGAATCCAGCCTTCTTTAATTCTGGCTTTAAGTTTTCGTCAGCTTTGATTAAAGCTCTAGTAATTCCATGTCTTATTGCTCCAGCTTGACCTGTGAATCCACCACCATGAACGTTAACTAAAACGTCGAATCTGTCCTTAGTTGCAGTTAAAACTAATGGTTGATTAACGATCATTCTTAAAGTTTCTAATCCAAAATAGTTTTCGATCTCTCTGTTATTTATTAAAACTTTACCATTTCCAGGTACAAGTCTAACTCTTGCTATTGATTTTTTTCTTCTTCCAGTTCCCATGTATTGAACTTTTGCCATTTTTTATTCCTCCTCCCGAGCATGTATTAGTACTTTAATTCAAGTACTTCTGGTTTTTGAGCATCATGTCCGTGCTCTGCACCTCTGTATACTTTTAGCTTCTTAAGCATTTTTCTTCCTAAAACACCTGATGGAAGCATTCTTCTAACAGCTTCTTCGAAAGCGAATTCAGGCTTCTTAGCTAATACTTCTCTATATGGAGTTTCCTTTAATCCACCTGGATATAAGCTATGCTTTCTCATTAATTTTTGATCTAACTTCTTACCAGTTAAAACAACTTTTTCAGCATTGATTACGATAACGAAATCTCCGCAGTCAACATTTGGTGTAAATGTTGGCTTATTTTTTCCTCTTAAAATTGAAGCAACTTGGCTAGCAACTCTTCCTAGTGGCTTACCAGCAGCATCAACAACATACCATTTTCTTTCAACTTCTTGCGCCTTAGCGATGTATGATTTCATGTTTTTCCCTCCCTGAACTTACATTTGTGCTTTACTTTTTAAGTACTGCTTTTATGTCAAGACCCGGGGCTAGTGGATCTTATATACATAAATAATTCTAACAAACAAACTTATTATAATACACGCACACGGGTGTGTCAATATATTTTATTTTATAATTTCAATTAATTTGATAAATTTTAATAATAAACTTTTTCTAATATCAATCCAGATGAAGGTACGCATATTCCAGCTTTTTCTCTATCTTTATGCGCTATTATATTTTCTATTTCATTTGGCATAATCTTATTAAAGCCAACCATAATTAGTGTTCCTACTATTATTCTAACCATATTGTATAAGAAACCATCACCTGTTACATAAATTTTAATTATATCATTATTTTCTTCTATATTTAAATCATAAATTGTTCTTATTGTTGTCTTAACTGAACTACCACTACTTTTAAATGCTTCAAAATCATGTGTTCCTATAAAATACTTACAAGCTTCCTTCATAGCTTCTAAATCTAATTTACGCTTTACATGATATAAATAATTTCTTCCTATGGCTGAAGGTACCTCTCTATTTAATATAGAATAGGAATATGTCTTGCCCCTAGCATTATATCGTGAGTGAAATTCTTCCTCTACTTCTTCTGACTTAAGTATTACAATATCATCAGGTAACTTATGATTAATAGCTTCTCTATATTTATCTGCTGGTATTCTACTATTTGTTTTAAAATTAGCCACAAAGCCCTTAGCATGAACACCAGCATCCGTTCTAGAGCTTCCTATAACTTCTATTTGTTCATTAGTAAGACTTCTTATAGCTTCTTCTAATGTATTTTGTATAGTACTACCACTTTTCTGCCTTTGCCAGCCTAAATAATTACTTCCATCATATTCTATAGTTAGCCTAATATTTCTCATATTAAATCACCTTTATTAATTACTATAAAGCAAATCTTACTAAAAAACTTCCTATTATTAATATTGAAAATACTGAAAATGCTATAGCATCTCTATTTGAGAATTTTAATTCCTTCATTCTTGTTCTGCCAGCTCCACCTCTATATGCCCTAGATTCCATAGCCATTGCTAGTTCATCTGCTCTTCTAAAAGAACTTATAAATAAAGGAACTAATAGTGGTATTAAACTCTTTGCTTTTTGAATTAATCCACCACTTTCAAAATCAGCACCTCTTGCTTTTTGTGCCATCATTATTTTATCTGTTTCATCCATTAAAGTAGGAATAAATCTTAATGCTATAGTCATCATCATAGCAAGTTCATGTGCCATCTCTTTTCCAATTGGTCTAAGCAATCTTTCTATACCATCTGTTAGCTCAATTGGAGATGTTGTTAATGTTAATACTGATGTTCCCATTATTAAGAATATAAGCCTTAATGCCATAAATCCAGCAGTCCTAAGACCTTCAGTATATATTTTTATAAATCCAAATTGAAATATTAAAGTATCTGATGTTCCCTTAATCATAAATATATTTAAAATAGCAGTAAAAATTATAAGAAAAAATACCGGCTTTAATCCTTTATATAAATATTTAGGTGGTAATTTAGCTATATAAACTGTTAAAGCTAAAAATCCTACAATTAGTATATATCCAACAAATTTATCTACTACGAAAAGAGAAACAATAAATAAAATAGATAATATTATTTTAGTTCTAGGATCTAATTTATGAACAAAGGTTTCGCCTGGTATATATTGACCTATAGTTATATCTTTTATCATTTTTTATCACCCTAATTTTTATCTTTCTTTAAAATTCTAAGTAACTCTTCTTTTCCTTGGTTAATTGTATAGACTTCATCTGATACATCAAATCCCTTTTCCTTAAGAGCCCTCATAAGATAAGTTACTTGTGGCACCGCAAGTCCTATATTTTCTAATGTATCAATCTCTTTAAATACTTGAGCTGGTGTACCTTTTAAAGCAACATTTCCATTATTCATAACTATTATTCTTTGTGCTAGTTTTCCTACATCCTCCATACTATGACTAACTAATATAATAGTCATCTTATATTCAGTATGTAATTTCTTTATTTGTTCTAAAATATCATCTCTTCCCTTTGGATCTAATCCTGCAGTAGGTTCATCTAATATAAGAACTTTTGGTTCCATAGCAATTACACCTGCTATAGCTACTCTTCTTTTTTGACCTCCACTTAAATCAAAAGGAGATTTATTTCTATATATATCATAATCTAATCCTACCATTTTCATGGCATTTTTTACTCTTCTAGTAATTTCTTCTTGGTCAAGGCCTAAATTCCTTGGTCCATACTCAATGTCCTTCTCTATAGTCTCTTCAAACAATTGATATTCTGGATATTGAAAAACTAATCCTACTTTTTTTCTTATATCAGTAAGTTTAAATCCCTCTTTTGTTATATCTTCTCCATCAACAATTATTCTTCCTGAAGTTGGTTTAAGTAATCCATTCATATGTTGAATTAAAGTTGATTTTCCAGAACCTGTATGCCCTATAAGTGCAACAAATTCATTATCATTTATTTCTATATTTACATTATCTAAAGCCACTTTTTCGAAAGGGGATTTCGGCATATAGACATGTACTAGATTCTCTATTTTAATTGACATATCGCATTCACCATCTCATCTACATTTAAAATATTGGTATCTATATTTATACCGTTATTCTGTAATTCATAACATAATTCTGTAACTTGAGGAACATCTAGACCTATTTCCTTCATTTTTTTCACGTTAGAGAATACTTCTCTAGGTTTTCCTTCTAAAATTATTTTACCATCATCCATAACAATAACTCTATCTGCCTCTGCTGCTTCATCCATGTAATGTGTTATAAGAACTATAGTTATTCCATAATTTTTATTTATTTCTTTTATATTTTTTAATACTTCTTTTCTTCCTGATGGATCCAACATAGCTGTTGGCTCATCAAATATTATACATTCTGGTTTCATAGCTAAAATTCCTGCTATAGCAATTCTTTGTTTTTGGCCACCAGATAGTAAATGTGGTGCATGCCTTCTATACTCATACATTCCAACTTTTTTCAAGCTTTCATCCACTCTTTTTCTAATTTCTTCTGGAGGTACTCCAAGATTTTCTGGTCCAAAAGCAACATCCTCTTCAACTATTGTTGCTACTAATTGATTATCAGGGTTTTGGAAAACCATTCCTGCCTTAGATCTAATTTCCCATATATTATTAGAATCTAAAGTATTTAAGCCATCTACTATTACAGTTCCTTCAGAGGGCACTAAAAGAGCATTCATATGCTTAGCAATAGTTGATTTACCAGATCCATTATGACCTAGTATTACTAAAAATTCGCCTTTATCCACTTGAAAGTTTACACCATTAACAGCATACCTTTCCTCTTCTCCTTCATGCACTCTATATTTAAAAGATACATCATTGCATTTAATCATTGCTTCTTTCATAATATATCCCCTCCTTATATTAGCTAATTTTCTTTAAGTATTATATAAAACCTTAATAAGTGTATATACATTAACATAAGAATATTATAATATACATTTTTTCAATTACAATTACTTTATTATAATTTTTAAGTTCTTATATAATATTTAATTTTTTATATACAAAAATGGGGACTAAGTCATATCACTTAATCCCCTATATATTATACTAATTCAAGTATAACAACTTCAGCTCCGTCCCCTCTTCTTGGGCCTTTTTTATACATTCTAGTGTATCCACCGTTTCTTTCAGCATACTTTGGAGCAACATTGTCAAATAGGTTTTGAACTACTTCTTCTTCATGAACAAAAGCTAAAACTTGTCTTCTAGCGTGAAGGTCACCTCTTTTTGCTAAAGTGATCATCTTTTCAGCTAACTTTCTAGTTTCTTTTGCTCTTGTTTCAGTTGTTTCTATTTTACCATGCTTTAAAAAGCTTGTAACAAGGCTTCTTAACATAGCTCTTCTTTGGTCAGTAGGACGACCTAATTTACGATAACCTGCCATATGGATTTACCTCCTTACTCATCGTTTAGTCTTAATCCTAAGCCTAATTCCTTAAGCTTTCTTTCGACTTCCTCTAAAGATTTCTTTCCTAGATTTCTTACCTTCATCATGTCATCCATTGATTTTCCAGCAAGTTCTTGAACTGTATTAATTCCAGCTCTCTTTAAACAGTTATATGATCTAACTGATAAATCTAGCTCTTCAACAGTCATTTCTAGTACTTTTTCTTTTTTGTCTTCTTCTTTTTCTATCATTATTTCTACATCATTAGTACTATCTCCTAATGACATAAATAATTTGAAATGTTCTATAAGAATTTTTGCAGATAAGCTTATAGCTTCATCTATTTTTATAGTTCCATTAGTCCAGATTTCTAAAGTTAATTTATCGTAGTCAGTAATTTGACCAACTCTTGTATTTTCTACAGTGAAATTAACTCTTTTAACTGGTGTATAAATTGAATCTACAGCAATAGCTGATAATGGAAGATCTTCACTCTTATTTTTATTTTGAGTAACATATCCTCTTCCTCTATTAACTGTTATCTCCATATATAACTTGCCATTATCATCTAATGTAGCAATATGAAGATCTTTACTTACAACTTCAACATCTCCATCAGTTTTTATATCTGCACCTGTAACTACTCCTGGTCCTTGAGCATCTATATATATTGTCTTTGGACCTTCACCATTCATTATTAATGCTAAAGATTTTATGTTTAATATTATTTCTGTAACATCTTCTTTAACACCTTGTACAGTTGAAAATTCATGTAGTACTCCATCAATTTTTACTGATGTTGGAGCTGCACCTGGAAGTGATGATAAAAGTATTCTTCTTAGAGCATTTCCAAGAGTTATACCATATCCTCTTTCTAGCGGTTCAACTACATATTTACCATAAGTACCATTTTCATTTGCTTCTATACATTCAATTATTGGCTTTTCTATTTCTAACATGTACAAACCCTCCTTATATTTTAAACGGCAACATTATTCTGAGGGCAATTGCTTATATATTTGTATTGTAAGATAAATCTTAACAATACAAATACTAAACTATTACTTGCTGTATAACTCAACGATAAGAGTTTCATTAACTGGAACGTCAATATCTTCTCTTGCTGGTTCAGCAATTACTTTACCTGAATAATTTTCAACATTTGCTTCTAACCATTTTGGTAATGTCTTTGGATTTTCAATAAATGTCTTGAATTTTTCAGTTCCTCTGCTCTTTTCTGAAACTAATATTTCATCATTAGCAGAAACTTTATATGAAGGAATATCAACCTTCTTACCATTTACTAAGAAATGTCCATGAGTAACTAATTGTCTAGCTTCAGCTCTTGAAGCACCATAACCTAGTCTATAAACAACGTTATCTAGTCTCATTTCTAGTAACTTAAGTAAGTTTTCACCTGTAATACCTTTCATATGCTCAGCCTTTTCATAGTAAGTTCTGAATTGGCCTTCTAATACTCCGTATATTCTTCTAGCTTTTTGCTTTTCTCTTAATTGTACTCCGTAGTTAGATAATTTTTTCTTAGCTGCTCCATGTTGTCCTGGTGCATAGCTTCTTCTAACAAAAGCACATTTATCTGTATAACATCTATCCCCTTTAAGGAATAACTTCATACCTTCTCTTCTACATAATCTACATGTAGCTCCAGTATATCTTGCCATTAATTACACCTCCTATATGAATACTAGACTCTTCTTCTCTTTGGTGGTCTACATCCGTTGTGTGGAATTGGAGTAACATCTTTAATTAGAGTTACTTCTAATCCTGCTGCTTGTAAAGATCTAATTGCTGCTTCTCTACCAGCACCTGGTCCCTTTACATATACTTCTATACTTTTTAATCCATGTTCCATAGCTGCTTTAGCTGCTGTTTCTGCTGCCATTTGAGCTGCGAATGGAGTACTTTTTCTTGATCCTCTGAAGCCTAGAGCTCCTGCACTTGACCATGATAAAGCATTTCCTGCTGCATCAGTTAAAGTAACTATTGAGTTATTGAAAGTTGATTTGATGTGTGCAGCACCATGCTCAATATTCTTTCTCTCTTTTCTTCTTCTAGTCTTTTTAACTTTTTGAGCCATCGAATTCCCTCCTCACTACTTCTTCTTATTTGCGATAGTTTTCTTTGGACCTTTTCTAGTTCTAGCATTAGTCTTAGTCTTTTGTCCTCTAACTGGAAGACCTTTTCTATGTCTAATACCTCTGTAACATCCAATTTCTACTAGTCTCTTAATATTTAATGCAACTTCTCTTCTTAAGTCACCTTCAATTGTTAAAGTTTTTACGTATTCTCTGATTTTAGTTACTTCATCTTCAGTAAGATCTTTAACTCTTGTATCAGGATTTACTCCTGTTTCTGCTAAAATCTTATGTGAAGTAGAAAGTCCTATACCATATATATATGTTAGACCTATTTCAACTCTTTTTTCTCTTGGTAGGTCTACACCTGAAATTCTTGCCATTAAACTTACACCTCCTGATATTGAAATGCATACAACTTTAATTATATGTGTTTTTTATATAATTAAATCCTAGGTCAGTAGAGTGCTACTCTACTGTCAGCCGCACCTAAAATTTATCTGCTTATTTAAATGCCTATATAATCATATTTGAGTTTAACTCAAAAGTCAATACGATTTACATAGTAAAATTATACTTTTTTGCCTATACTTTTTTTTGTATTAGCCTTGTTTTTGCTTGTGCTTAGGATTTTCACAGATAACCATTACTTTTCCTTTTCTTCTTATAATCTTGCACTTTTCGCAAATAGGCTTAACTGATGGTCTTACTTTCATCGCTAACCCTCCTTGTAATACTTAGTGGATCTTCCACTTTATTATTTTGCTCTCCATGTTATTCTACCTCTTGTTAAATCATATGGAGAAAGTTCTATTGTAACCTTATCTCCCGGTAGAATTCTTATGAAGTTCATTCTTAATTTTCCTGAAATATGTGCTAGAATCTTATGCCCACTTTCTAGTTCCACTTGGAACATAGCATTTGGTAATGCTTCTAGTACAGTACCTTGCATTTCTATTACATCATCTTTTGACATAAGGTAATCAACCCTCCTTAACAATGCCTTTAAGTTTTAGAAATCTTTTTATTTTTAAATCAGTACCTCTATCCTTTGATATGATAGATGCTTTAATCTCATCATCTACATCCTCTAAAACACTTATATGCTTTAAATTCTTCTGTTTAGGCATCTGAACTGTTTTAGTGCTCCCATTACTAAGAATTATATAATTATCATTTAAATATCCTACTACAACATATAAATGATTTTTATCTCTTCCTCTTTTTGAAAGAACCATTTTCCCAATTAAGTCATTGTTTTGCAAACTTTTCACCTCAATGATTACCTTAGCCATAAATCTACAAGCCACCTTTTGGTATCATGCGAATTTATAACTAAGCAACACTTATCTAATTAGTGTTAATATTTCGGGTCCATCTGGTAAAATTACAATAGTGTTTTCGTAGTGTGCAGATAGACTTCCATCACTAGTTACTACAGTCCAATCATTACTTAATGTTTTAACTTTATAGTTTCCTGCATTAACCATAGGTTCAATAGCCAATGCCATTCCCTCTACTAATTTTGGTCCTCTTCCTGGAGGACCATAATTAGGTATATCTGGATCTTCGTGTACAACTCTACCTATACCGTGTCCTACGAAATCTCTTACTACGGAAAAGCCTGCAGCTTCTACGCAGTTTTGTATTTCATGTGATATATCAGTAAGTCTGTTACCAACTTTTGCATATTCAATTCCTTTAAAAAAACTTTCCCTAGTTACATTAATTAACTTTTCAGCTTCTTTAGTTATATTTCCTACGCCAAAAGTCCTTGCAGCATCGCCGTGAAATCCATTTATGTTGGCTCCACAGTCCACACTAACTATATCTCCATCTTTTAATACATAACCTCCTGGGATCCCATGAACTACTTGCTCGTTAACAGATATACATAGTGAAGCTGGAAAACCATATAGCCCTTTAAATGAAGGCCTTGCTCCATGCTTAGTTATAAATTCTTCTGCTATACTGTCTAATTCAGCAGTAGTTATTCCTGGTCTTACTTTTTCCTCAATAAGTAGTAATGTTTCTGCTACTATCTTGCCTGCTGATCTCATCAGATCAATCTCTTTGTTGTTTTTAATGATAATCATTATTCAACACTCCCTAAGATATTACAGATCCCTTCAAATACTTCATTAATAGCTTTTGTTCCATCTACAATTGAAAGTAAGTTTCTTTCTTTATAAAAATCAATCAGTGGTTGTGTTTGTCTCTCATACACATCAAGTCTTTCAGACACAGTTTCTTCTGTGTCATCTTTTCTTTGGATTATATCACTTCCACAAACATCACATTTCCCTGCTATCTTTGGTGGATTAAATTTTATATGATAGCTAGCTCCACATGATGGACATACTCTTCTACCAGTCATTCTTTCTAAAATAAATCCAGTAGGTACTTCAATCAGTAAAGCTGTATCAAGACATTCATTTCTATTTGAAAGGAATTCTTGAAGTGCTTCTGCTTGATAAACTGTCCTTGGAAAGCCATCTAATAAGTATCCTTCTTTGCAGTCATCTTGTTGTAACCTATCTTTTACCATATTAATAGTAATATCATCTGGTACTAACTGTCCTTTATCGATGTGCTTTTTAGCTTCTATTCCTAAAGGAGTATTTTCAGAAATATTTTTTCTAAATATATCACCGGTAGAAATATGCGGTATTGAGTATCTATTACTAATTGATTTTGCCTGTGTTCCCTTACCTGCTCCAGGAGGACCTAATAATACTATCTTCACGGGCATCATCTCCATTATTAATCTATTTTAAGAATCCTTGATAATGTCTCATTACTAACTGTGAATCTAATTGTCTTGAGAAATCAAGTCCAACACCAACCATAATTAATAATGATGTTCCACCAAATTGAATTCCTTGTAATTGTGAATTTGAAATTAATATTGGCAGTATTGCTAATAAAGCTGCAAATACTCCTCCAATTAAAGATACTTTTGTAAGTACTTTTTCAAAATACTTTTCTGTTGCTTCTCCTGGTCTTATTCCTGGTACAAATCCTGCTGATTTATGCAGATTCTCTGCCATTTCATCAGGTTTAAATGTAATTTGTGTATAGAACCATGTAAAGAATATAGTTAATATAGAATAAAATACTGGATACATCCATGTTTTTTCATTGAATATACTATAATTACTACTAGTTATCCATACAGCCCAATCATGACCTGGGAAGAATTCTGCAATTGTCTTAGGGAACATCATAACTGACATAGCAAATATTATTGCTATAACAGCAGATCCTATTACACTTAAAGGAATATGAGTGCTTTGGCCCCTCATCATCTTAGATCCAACAGCTTTACCAGCATATTGGACTGGTATTCTTCTTTCTGCTAATGAGAAGAATATTACAACACCTAATAACAATATTGCAGCAGCAACAAATAATAAAATACCTATTATAGATATATTTCCTTGATCCTTTAATGTAAATAATGACATTAAAGTTGTAGGTAACTGTGATACTATATTTACGAATATTAGTATGGATATTCCATTACCAAATCCTTTAGCAGTAATTTGATCTCCTAGCCACATACAGAATGTTGATCCTGCTACTAAAGCTATTAACACAACAATAACTTCATACCATGCCATTGTCATTGTAGCTCCTCTAGCTGCAACCATGCTATAAGTACCAAAAGCAAGAACAAATCCAATAACTATAGATAAAATTCTTGTAATCTTTTGTATTTTTTTTCTTCCATCTTCACCTTCTTTTGAAAGTTGTTCTAATGAAGGAATTGCTATAGTCAATAATTGAACTATTATGGAAGCATTAATATACGGTGTTACACTTAGCGCAAGTATACTAAATTGTCTAAATGCTCCTCCTGATATTAGATCATAGAACCCAAATATAGTTCCACTACTTGCTAAACTTTTTAAAACGTCTGTGCGCATTCCAGGAACAGGAATATGTGTTCCTATCCTGAAAATTGCAATTAAAAATATAGTCCATAAAAATCTCTTTTTTAACTCGGGAACCTTCCAGGCATTACGTAGGGTTGATAGCATACTAAATCACCTCAACTTTTCCTCCAGCAGACTCTATCTTTTCAGCCGCTGATTTTGAGAATTTACATCCTTTTACAGTTAGGCTCTTCTCTAATGTCCCATTACCTAAAATCTTAACGCCGTCTTTTACCTTACTTATAACTCTTCTTTCAAGTAAAACTTCTGGTGTTATTTCAGTTCCATTTTCAAATATATTTAATCTATCAACATTAATGCTTACATATTGCTTAGCAAATATATTTGTGAAACCTCTCTTAGGAAGTCTTCTATATAATGGCATTTGACCACCTTCAAATCCTGGTCTAACTCCACCACCTGATCTAGCCTTTTGGCCCTTTTCACCTTTTCCAGCATTTCTACCTAATCCTGAACCAGTACCTCTACCAACTCTTTTAGGAGCCTTCTTACTTCCAGCTGCTGGTTTTAATTCATGAAGCTTCATTACTCAATGCACCTCCTCTAACTAAACTTCTTCTACTTTTAGTAGATAGTCAACTTTATTAATCATTCCTCTGATTTGAGGAGTTTCTTCATGTTCTACTGTCTTACCAATCTTTTTTAGTCCAAGGGCATGTGCAGTAGCAATATGGTCTTTTTTTCTTCCAATTAAACTCTTTACAAGAGTAACTTTAATTTTTGCCATTGCTTTTCCCTCCTAACCTAAAATTTCTTCAACAGTTTTGCCTCTTAATTTAGCTATATCTTCAGCTGTTCTTAAGTTTGCTAAACCGTTAATTGTAGCATTTACCATGTTTTTTGGATTGTTTGAACCTAATGACTTAGCTCTAACATCCTTTAATCCTGCTAATTCTAATACAGATCTAGCTGGACCTCCAGCGATAACTCCTGTACCTTCTTTAGCTGGCATTATAAGAACTTTACCAGTTCCGAATTTTCCATATATTTGGTGAGGAACTGTTGTTCCAACTATAGAAACACTTACTAAGTGTTTCTTAGCATCTTCTATTCCTTTTTTAATTGCTTCTGGGATTTCTATTGACTTACCCATTCCAACGCCTACGTGTCCGTTTTCGTCACCAACAACTACTAAAGCGCTGAATCTGAAGTTTCTACCACCCTTAACAACCTTAGTTACTCTGTTTATATTAACAACCTTTTCCTTAAGGTCTAGTGTGCTAGGATCGATTCTCATGTATTTCCCTCCTCGTTTATTAGAATTTTAAGCCTGCTTCTCTAGCAGCTTCAGCTAAAGATTGGATTCTTCCGTGATATACGTATCCACCTCTGTCGAATACTACTTCTGAGATTCCCTTTTCTAAAGCTTTTTTAGCTATTAATTCACCAACTAATTTAGCTGCTTCCTTATTTCCGCCTACTTTAACATCAACTGCTTTATCTAAGCTTGAAGCTGAAACTAATGTTACTGAATTAACATCATCTATAATTTGAGCATATATATTTTTTTCACTTCTATATACTGAAAGTCTTGGTCTTTCAGGAGTACCAGAAATTTTCTTACGTACTCTTAGGTGACGTCTTTCTCTACTAGCTTTTCTGTCTACCTTCTTAAACATAAAGGTTTCACTCCTTTCTATTATTTCTTACCAGTTTTACCTTCTTTACGTCTGATTACTTCGTTATCATATTTGATTCCTTTACCCTTATATGGTTCAGGTTTTCTCCATGATCTTATATCAGCCGCAGCAGCTCCAACCTTTTCCTTGTCTATTCCTTTAACAACAACTTTTGTTGCAGCTGGAGTTTCGAAAGTAACACCTTCGATTGGTTCTATTTCAACTGGATGTGAATATCCTAAGTTCATTACAAGTTTCTTTCCTTGTAATTGAGCTCTGTAACCAACACCGATTAATTCTAAGCTCTTTTCAAATCCTTTTTCAACTCCGATTATCATGTTGTTGATTAATGCTCTAGTTAATCCGTGAAGAGCTCTGTGCTCTTTTTGATCGCTAGGTCTAGTAACAACAACTTGGTTATTTTCAACTGCTATATTCATGTCTTTGTTCATAGCTTTAACAAGTTCGCCCTTTGGACCCTTAACTGAAACAACGTTATCTGCTGAAACAGCTACAGTTACGCCTGCAGGTATAGTTATAGGCAATCTACCTACTCTTGACATAATCGCACCTCCTGTTTTACTTGTTCTTATATATGTTAATCTAGTTACTTTCTAATTTGGAATTACCAAACGTAGCAAACTACTTCTCCGCCTAATCCAGCTTTTCTAGCTTCTCTATCAACTAATAAACCAGCTGATGTTGATATTATAGCTATTCCTAGTCCACTTAACACCTTTGGAATTTCATCTTTCTTGCAGTAAACTCTTAATCCTGGTTTAGAAATTCTCTTTATACCAGTTATAACTCTTTCTTTATCTGCACCATACTTAAGAGATACTCTTAACATTGGAACAACTCCATCGTTGTATTCCTCTAATTCTTTTATATATCCCTCTTGTAATAATATATTTGCAATAGCCTTCTTCACGTTTGATGAAGGTATTTCTACTACTTCATGTTTAACAGAATTTGCGTTTCTTATACGAGTTAGCAAATCTGCGATAGGATCTGTCATAACCATTTAATGTGCCTCCTTTCACTACATCAGTTTTTTACCAACTTGCTTTCTTACAACCAGGGATTTGACCCTTGTAAGCAAGTTCTCTAAAACATATACGGCATATACCAAACTTCTTTAATACTGAATGTGGTCTTCCACATATTCTGCATCTTGTATAAGCTCTTGTTTTATATTTAGGTTCTTTTTTCCACTTTTCAATAATAGCCTTACGTGCCACGGTTTCCCCTCCTTATTATTGAGCAAATGGCATACCAAGGAATCTTAATAATTCTCTTGCTTCTTCGTCAGTGTTAGCTGTTGTTACGAAGATAATATCCATTCCTCTAACCTTATCGATTTTATCGTATTCAATTTCTGGGAATATTAATTGTTCTTTAACTCCTAATGAGTAATTTCCTCTACCATCAAAAGCTTTGCTTGAAACTCCTCTGAAGTCTCTAACTCTTGGTAAAGCAATAGTCATTAGCTTATCAGCAAATTCATACATTTTTGCTTTTCTTAATGTAACTTTACATCCTAAAGCCATATTTTCTCTTATCTTAAAGTTAGCAACTGATTTCTTTGCTCTTGTTAAGATTGGCTTTTGACCTGCAATAATGCTTAAATCATTAACTGCTGCTTCTAATATTTTTTGATTATCCTTAGCTTCTCCGACACCCATGTTGATAACTATCTTCTCAAGCTTTGGAACTTCCATTATATTTTTATATCCGAACTTTTCAATCATAGCTGGAATTACTTCTTTTTGATACTTCTCTTGAAGTCTTGTTGTCATAATTTAGTACCTCCTTTCAGATTCTAGAATGTTTCTCCGCACTTCTTACATACTCTAACTTTAGTACCATCTTCTAATATTCTGTTACTAATTCTTGTAGCATTTTTGCACTTTGTGCAGTATAACATAACTTTTGAGCTATATATAGCTCCTTCTCTTTCAACTATTCCACCTTGCATATTTGCTCTGCTTGGCTTTTGGTGCTTTTTAACTATATTAACTCCTTGAACAATAACTTTACCTGTCTTAGGATATACCTTTAAAACTTCACCAGTTTTTCCTTTATCTTTACCAGAAACAACTACAACTGTGTCGTTTTTTCTAACATGTACCTTCAAATAAGACACCTCCTCCATTATAGAACTTCAGGTGCTAATGATAAAATCTTGTTAAATTCGTTATCTCTTAGCTCCCTAGCAACTGGTCCGAAGATACGAGTTCCTCTTGGTTGCTTATCATCCTTTATAATAACAGCTGCATTTTCATCAAACTTAATGTATGAACCATCAGCTCTTCTTAATCCTCTAACTGATCTAACTATAACAGCTTTTACAACGTCTCCCTTTTTAACAACTCCGCCTGGTGTTGCACTTTTAACGCTAGCAACTATTACATCTCCAATGTTACCGAACTTTCTCTTTGATCCGCCTAAAACTCTTATGCACATTATTTCCTTTGCACCTGAGTTATCTGCTACTTTTAGTAAGGTTTGTTGTTGTATCATTGAATTACCCTCCTTTCAGACTTAAAGCCTATTTAGCTTTTTCAACTATTTCAACAAGTCTCCATCTCTTATCCTTAGATAATGGTCTAGTTTCCATAATTAAAACTCTATCATTAATTTTAGCTTCATTGTTTTCATCATGAGCTTTAAACTTAGTTGTTCTATTAACTGTCTTACCATATAATGGGTGTCTAACCTTAGTTTCAACAGCAACAACTATTGTTTTATCCATTTTATCTGAAACAACTCTACCTATTCTTTTCTTTCTTAATCCTCTTTCCATTAAGAGTTACCTCCTTTCAGATTTACTGCTCGAAAGCCCTGATCTCTTCTTCTCTAATGATGGTTTTGATTTGGGCTATAGATTTCTTTACTTCTCTTATTCTCATAGGGTTTTCTAATTGACCTGTAGCTAATTGGAATCTTAAGTTGAATAACTCAGCCTTAAGGTCATTTAACTTAACCTTTAAATCTTGAGGATTATTTGCTCTTAATTCTTTTAATTCTCTAGCCTTCATTATTCTTCACCACCCATTTCCTCAAAATCTCTTCTTGTAACGAACTTACACTTTACAGGAAGTTTGTGTGATGCAAGTCTCATAGCTTCTCTTGCAACTTCTTCATTAACTCCTGATAATTCGAATAAAACTCTACCAGGTTTAACTACTGCTACCCAGTATTCTGGAGAACCCTTACCTGAACCCATTCTTGTTTCAGCTGGCTTTTCAGTTACTGGCTTATCTGGGAAAATCTTTATCCAAAGTTTTCCTCCTCTTCTTATATATCTGTTTATAGCAATTCTGGCAGATTCAATTTGATTACTTGTTATCCAACCACAACTTGTTGCTTGAATACCAAAATCTCCATATGCAAGGAAATTACCTCTTGTAGCTTTTCCCTTCATTCTACCACGTTGTACCTTACGATGCTTAACTCTTTTAGGCATTAACATGACTAATTCCTCCTTTCTTATGCGTTAACTTCTTCCTTCTTTTCAACTTTTTTAGTTGGAAGAACTTCTCCATTATAAACCCAAACTTTTACGCCGATCTTTCCATAAGTTGTATCAGCTTCTGCAAAACCATAATCAATGTCTGCTCTTAAAGTTTGTAGTGGAATTGTTCCTTCATGATATTGTTCAGTTCTTGCTATTTCAGCTCCACCTAATCTACCTGAACAAGCAGTTTTAACACCTTTTGCTCCAAGTTTCATAGCTCTTTGAATGCTTTGCTTCATAGCTCTTCTAAATGATACTCTTTTTTCTAATTGAGCAGCTATATTTTCTGCCATTAATTGAGCATCAGCTTCAGAATTTTTAACTTCAACTATATTGATTAATAAGTTCTTATTATCAACTATTTTAGCTAATTTAGCTTTTAAAGCTTCAATTCCTGCTCCACCTTTTCCTATAATAACACCTGGTTTAGCAGTATATATATTTAACTTAACTCTCTTTGCAGCTCTCTCAATTTCAATTTTTGAAATACCAGCTGAGAAAAGTTCCTTCTTTACGAATTCTCTTATTTTGTTATCTTCAATTAGATTGTCAGCGAAATTCTTCTTTGAAGCATACCACTTAGCATCCCAATCTTTGATAACTCCTACTCTAAGTCCGTGAGGATGTACTTTTTGACCCACTTGATTTCCCTCCTTCTTTTTAAGCTCTTTCTCTAACTACAAGTGTAATGTTACTTGTTCTCTTGTTTATTCTAAATGCTTTACCGTGATCCATTGGTCTGAATCTCTTAAGTGTTGGACCTGCACCAACGAATGCTTCTGCTACATATAATCTTTCTACATCCATTTCATGATTATTTTCTGCATTAGCAACAGCTGATTTTAAAACCTTGTTTATAACAACAGCTGCATCTTTTGGAGTATATTGTAAAATAGCGAAAGCCTCTTGAATATTTTTTCCTCTTATTAAATCAAGAACTACTCCTACTTTTGTTGGAGACATTCTAACATATTTAGCTATAGCTCTAGCTTCCATTTATGTTCCTCCTTTCCGGGATTACTTTCTTTTTCTTGCTGCTTTTTCATCATAATCGTGTCCTCTGTAAGTTCTTGTTAATGCGAACTCACCAAGCTTATGTCCAACCATGTCTTCACTAATGAAAACTGGAACATGCTTTCTTCCATCGTGAACAGCAATTGTATGACCAATCATTTGTGGGAATATTGTTGAACTTCTTGACCAAGTTTTAACAACCTTCTTATCTCCACTTGCATTCATTTCTTCGATTTTCTTTATAAGTCCTTCATGTACAAAAGGTCCTTTTTTTGTTGATCTACTCACTATAATTTGCCTCCCTTCATAATCTCTAGGCTGACAAGCCATGAAGAGAATATTAATTTCTCTTCATACTACTTATCGTTTCTTCTCTTTATTATGAATTTGTCAGAATACTTCTTATTCTTTCTAGTCTTGTATCCAAGTGCTGGTTTACCCCATGGAGTAACTGGACTTGGTCTACCTATAGGTGATCTACCTTCACCACCACCGTGAGGGTGATCGCAAGGGTTCATTACAGAACCTCTAACTGTAGGTCTCCATCCCATATGTCTCTTTCTACCAGCTTTACCGATATTGATTATATCGTTAGTAGTATTTGAAACAGTTCCGATTGTAGCTCTACATTCGATTCTAACATATCTCATTTCTCCTGAAGGTAATCTTAATGTAGCATAGTTACCTTCTTTAGCCATTAATTGAGCTGAAGTACCAGCTGATCTTACCATTTGGCCACCTTTGCCAATTTGTAATTCTATGTTGTGTACAAATGTACCTACTGGTATGTTCTTTAATGGAAGAGCGTTACCAACTTTTATATCAGCATCTGCTCCTGAAACTACAACGTCTCCAACTTTTAATCCAACTGGAGCAATTATATATCTCTTTTCACCATCAGCATATACAACTAACGCAATGTATGCTGTTCTGTTTGGATCGTATTCTATTGTAGCAACCTTTGCTGGAATACCATCCTTATTTCTTTTGAAATCTACTATTCTATATTTTCTCTTAGCTCCACCACCGTGGTGTCTAACAGTTATTTTACCTTGAGCATTTCTACCACCAGTTTTGTTTAATGAAACAAGAAGTGACTTCTCAGGAGTACTTGTTGTAACTTCTTCAAAAGTAGCCATTGTCATTTGTCTTCTTGATGGGGTAGTTGGTCTAAACTTTTTAACTGCCATGTAAATTCCCTCCTTACTTTAAGCTTCTCTGGTATTTAAATACCAATAATACGCTTTATTCGCGTTATTGCATTCCTTCAAAGAATTCTATATTCTTACTGTCTTCAGTTAAAGTAACAATCGCTTTCTTGAAGTCTGCTCTTTTTCCTACATGTACGCCCATTCTCTTTGTTTTTCCCATAGTTCTTAAAGTCTGAACCTTATCAACCTTAACGCCGAAGATTTCTTCTACAGCCTTTTTGATTTGAACTTTGTTAGCATTTATTTGAACTATGAAAGTGTACTTCTTCTCTGCCATAGCAGTCATACTTTTTTCAGTGATAACAGGCTTTCTTATAATATCATAGCTTGTCATTATGCGTACACCTCCTCAATTTTTGATACAGCATCCTTAGTTATGATTAATTTCTCAAATTTTAATAAATCATAAACATTGATGTTGTTAACTGGCATAATTTGTACGTCAGCTATATTTCTAGCTGATTTGTAAAGTACTTCGTTAGATTCTCCAGTTACTATTAAAGTTTTCTTAGCATCAAAAGCTTTTAAAACTTCAACCATATTCTTAGTCTTTGGAGCTTCAAATGATAATGTTTCAAGTACTACCATTTGGTTTTCTTGAACCTTGCTACTTAAAGCAGATTTCATAGCTACTCTTCTCATGCTCTTTGGAACTGAAACTCTATAATCTCTTGGTTTTGGTGCAAAAACAATACCACCTTTTATCCATTGAGGTGATCTAATAGAACCTTGTCTTGCTCTACCAGTTCCTTTTTGTCTCCAAGGCTTGATTCCGCCTCCTCTAACCTCAGCTCTTGTTTTAGCTGATTGAGTTCCTTGTCTCTTGTTAGCTAATAAAGCAACTACTACTTGATGAATAGCATCTATATTAACTTCAACTCCGAACACATTATTATTTAATTGGATATCTCCAACTTGTTTTCCTTCTTGATTAAATAATCCTACTGTAGGCATTCTGTTTCCTCCTTTCTACAGAAATTAAGCTTTAACTGCATTTCTTATTACTACTGTACCTTTGTTAGGTCCTGGGATACCACCCTTAATTAGTATTAAGTTCTTTTCAGCTATAACCTTAACTACTTCTAAGTTTAATACTGTTGTATTTACAGCACCCATATGTCCTGGCATGTGCTTGTTCTTGAAAGTTCTTGATGGATCTGATGAAGCCCCCATAGAACCTACTGCTCTGTGGAACTTAGAACCGTGACTCATTGGTCCTCTATTAGCATTCCATCTCTTGATAACACCTTGGAATCCCTTACCTTTAGAAACTCCTGATACATCAACCTTTTCTCCAACTTCAAATAAATCAGCCTTTATTTCTTGACCAACTTCATAAGCTGAACAATCTTCTAATCTTAATTCCTTTAATCTTCTCTTTAATGAAACTCCTGCTTTAGCATAGTGTCCCTTCTTTGGCTTGTTAACTAATTTTTCTCTTACATCACCAAAACCAACTTGTATTGCTTCATAACCATCTTTCTCGATAGTTTTCTTTTGAACAACAACACATGGGCCAGCTTCTACTACAGTTACAGGAACAACTTTTCCGTTAGCATCAAAGATTTGAGTCATCCCAATTTTCTTTCCTAATATAGCTTTTTTCATGTATTTACACCTCCTAAACATATTAGCGGATTGTTACACAATCATAATAGTTCAAACTGTTTATTTAATAAATATTAATTATAGCTTAATTTCGATATCAACGCCAGCTGGTAAGTTTAATCTCATTAACGCATCAACTGTCTTTGGTGATGGATTAACTATATCAATTAATCTCTTGTGTGTTCTGATTTCGAATTGCTCTCTTGAATCTTTATATTTGTGAACAGCTCTTAATATAGTAACAACATCTTTTTCAGTTGGTAGTGGCACTGGACCTGCAACCTTTGCTCCTGTTGATTTAGCTGTTTCAACAATCTTCTCAGCTGATTGATCTAAAATATTGTGATCAAAAGCCTTTAATCTGATTCTTATTTTTTGTTTTGACATCTTGGTTTCCCTCCTTTTCATGTACGCTTTACTTCTAACGCACAACAGCGGCTGTTCTATAAACTGTTCCACGTGTTTCACACTTTTACACATGGCATTACAAAACCCCTGTCGTTGGATTCTAGATCCTAACATACTCATCAGGAATTAACCCGGAAGTCCGGCAACCTCCTGACTCATCGCTGTTCGCTATACAACTCCTACATTATACTATGTTTACATAGGCTTTTCAAGAGTTTTTTTATCATTTTTCTTAAATATTAAAACATCATTTTACTATTTTATTATCTATAATTTCTTCAGCAAATATATTTTATATGCTATTCTTTTTTTTATCAATATATTTTTTAGTGTAATTTTTCACCATATTTTTATTTTTAACTATTCTAATTATATTAATCATTTACATATACTAAATATTTTTTTATTTTTTCATAAATTTTATATTTATGAAAAAATAAAAAGAGAGTAAAGGCGTCCCCTTACTCTCTAAATGTGATCACAATTTAATTATTAATTTTTATTTATTATTTATAGTAGTTACTATTCAATTATGCTAGTAACAACTCCTGAACCTACAGTTCTTCCACCTTCTCTGA
>ERZ857998.581-NODE-581-length-49982-cov-3.866064_pt1 | contig 49982 bp, 55 predicted proteins | sample MGYA00519954_ERZ857998 | MGnify/ENA primary metagenome ERZ857998 (study PRJEB31778, sample SAMEA3449424) | human gut metagenome | biome: human gut; feature: human-associated habitat; material: faeces | place: United Kingdom | collected 2010/2012 ...
TGGTAAACGGTCAGCTGGATATGTCCCTGGTCAATGCCATCGCCTTCGATACTTATACTCACGGCTACTATAAAGTGACCGAACGCGTCGGCGAAGCCTTCCAGGAAGGCCTCAAGCTGAAGAAATAGGTTTGGGATCCTGCGGATTCTTTCGTTTCTGCAAAGACTCCGAAGCCCATAAATCGACAAGCAAAAAGCCCTCATGCTGCCCGGCTCCGTATCAAGCGGACGCCCTACATGGGGACTTTTTTATGTCTTCATTTCCAGTGATTCAGCTTCGGCACGACGGCTTCCATATGCGCCCGAACCTGTTCTTCCGGCCACTCCTCGGTCGCCATATGCTTTGCACAAAAATCAATCAGCTGCTCCTTGCTGGTGTACTTGAACTCCCCGTCCGCATAGCACCATTTACAGTACTCTTCATTAAAATCGCCATCTGGCTCTTTGCTGATCGTAGAATCCTCCAGCGGCATCCCGCAACATTGGCAGACCAGCTGTCTCGGCATTCCCAGAAGCGTGTTGATTGAAACATCAAACACTCGCGACAACAGCTTCAACGTTTCCGTATTCGGCACAGTTTCCCCGGTTTCCCAGCGCGATACCGCCTGCCGAGTCACCATCACCTTTTCCGCAAGATCATCCTGTGACATCCCGCTGTTTGTGCGGAGCTCTAAAATAATATCTTTCGTTTCCATCGTTCATTCCTCCATAAGGACATGGTACATCAGCTTTTCTTCTCCCGCAAGCAACTTGCAGTTGCGTCATTCTTCTACAGCGCATCCACCGGGCAGTTCCGCTTACATTCCAGACGCAAGATACATTCCGTACCGTTCTTTCGACGCTTGGACGGATCCAGCATATCCACTTCCATAGGGCAGACCTTCCTGCACTTGCCGCAGGAAATACACTTGCTTTCATCGCATTTCACACGGATCAGCGCGAAATAACTCATCGGCTTCAAGAACACCGTGATTGGACAGAGATACTTACAAAAAGCGCGATTGTCCTGATAGATAAAAGCCAGCAGGATTCCCAGCCCGTAATACATAATATTTCCTATGATGAATGCCCAGAACATGATTTTTTCGATATTACCCACATGGGCCAGGAACAGCGCCGCCACGAAAATTAGCGAAATCGCGAACATCACGTACCGCATCCAGCCAATGTTCCGGCGACTCCAACGCTCCCCGCGCTCCCGCTCATTCTCCGGCTTCCCCGGCACTTTGAACGGCAAAAAGTCCAGCACCATCGCCGTCCAGCAGGCATAGCCGCACCAGCCCCGGCCAAACAGCAGCGGCCCGAAGATCTTTGCAACGGCATAATGAATCGTCGCCGCTTCAAACACCCCGGTAAACAGATAATACCAGAACCCCTCGATCTGCATATTCTCTCCGCAGATCAGCCCCAGATACACCAGCATATACAGCCCCACCAGAAGCTGCACGATCCTCCGGGCATGCCGATATTTTTTCACGAAAAGAAAGACGCCCAGCGAAACGGACACGCCGATATAACTGAAATTAAACAGATAAAACAAATTGTCCCGCGTCAGCCAAAGCACCCCGGCCACCGCTTCAAACACCGCCAGCAGCACCAGCGGGAAAAAGTATTTTTTCATAGTTCGCCTCCTTCTTTTCATTCTGCAAAGAGTGTTCCTCCAGTTTCATCTGCGGCATTCCTGCAAATCGTTCTTCAGTGCTTTTTCTGCGGCTGTCCTGCGAGTGCTTCCTGCACGCTTCTCCAAAATGTTTTCGGTCAGTTTCTCTATTGCTGCCCTGCAAAACTGACTGAAAGAATCCACCCAGTACTCTCTAGCCAGCATCCAACGGCCTCCTTTGCTGCAGATTTCAGTCAGTCCAATGGCATCTCAATCCCTAAACTGACTGAAACACATCTCCAAGGCGTTATGCTCAAGCGACAGCAATACCACTCTCGACCTGTTTTCAGCCAGTCTGCACACCTGTGAAAGCCCAAACTGACTGAAACGGTTTTCGTCAGCGGCTGGGAGGAAACAGTCACTGCTACCCTCTCCCAGTTCCTCGCTCCCGCATTTACAAATACCACCCTGTCACGCTCTCCTCGTCGCATCGGATTTCTTCCGGCGTTCCAGTCGCGATGATGCGGCCACCGCTTTCTCCGCCGCCTGGGCCCATGTCGATGATATAGTCCGCGTTACGGATCACATCCAGATCGTGTTCGATGACGATAAGAGTCGCGCCGTGATCCAGCAGGATCTGGAACACGCTCAGAAGCACCTGTACATCCAGCGGATGGAGCCCGATAGACGGCTCGTCAAATACAAACACGGAGTCACTCTGGGTCTTGCCGATCTCGTTGGCCAGCTTCAATCTCTGCGCCTCCCCACCGGAAAGGCTCGGCGTTTCTTCTCCCAGCGTCAGGTAGCCCAGTCCTAAAGTCTTCAGAACCTCCAGCTTCCGACAGACGCTTTTCATATCTTTGCAAAATTCGATGGCGGTATCCACGTTCATGGCCATCAGCTCCGGCAGCGACGCACTTTCCCCTGCTTTGTTGGTCAGCTTGATCTCATACGCCTCATCGCCGTAGCGGCTGCCTTTGCAGTCCGGGCACGGGATATTGACGTCCGGCAAAAACTGCACGTCCAGGTTCACCTCGCCGGTTCCGTTACATTCCGGGCAACGCAGCGATCCAGTATTATAGGAAAACGCTCCGGCTTTCAGCTTTCGTTCCTTTGCCGCAGGCGTTTTACTGTAAAGTTTTCGCAGTTCATCGTGCACTCCGGCATAGGTCGCTACCGTCGAGCGGACGTTGATACCGATAGGAGTCGCGTCGATCAGCTTGACATGCCGGATGCCGTCTGCGCGAAGTGTCTTTACATGATCCGGCAAAGGCTTCTCCACAAGCTGCGCCTGCAGCCCCGACACCAGACTTTCCAGGATCATGGTGGTTTTCCCGGAACCAGACACACCGCAAACGGCCGTCAGACGGCTTTTGGGGATCTGGATTTCAAGAGGCTTAACCGTATGGATGGCTCCCGTTGAAAGATAAATGGATCCTTCCTCGAACATAGCGGCAGGATCGACCACATGGCGGATCCTGCTCTCCGCTTCACCCGACAGGAACGGGCCGATCTGGGAAACCGGATCTCTCATAACAGAATCCGTCGTGCCCTGTGCGATCACGTATCCGCCTTCTGCCCCCGCCTGCGGGCCCATCTCCACGATCCAGTCAGACTCTTTCAGGATCTGGGTATCGTGATCTACTAAAATAATGGAATTACCGTCGGCCACCAGATCGTTCATGACGCCGGTCAAGCCTTTGATATTGGAAGGATGGAGGCCGATGGACGGCTCGTCCATCACGTAAAGAACGCCCGTGGTCCGGTTGCGAACGGCGCGGGCAAGCTGCATCCGCTGCCGCTCTCCCGTCGAAAGAGTCGCCGCCGAACGATCCAGAGAAAGGTATCCCAGTCCCAGCTCCAGCAGCCGTTTCGCTGTATTGGTAAAGGCACTGCAGATGCTTTCCGCCATAGGCCGCATTTCTTCCTGCAAAGACTCCGGCACGCCCTGTACCCACTCCACAAGATCGGAGAGCGCCATGGTGCACGCCTCATCCAGGGTGATCCCCCGCAGCTTCGGATACCGGGCCTTCTGGGAAAGCCGCGTCCCGTGACACACAGGGCAGACGTCTTCTTTCAGGAATTTTTCCACCCGCTTCATGCCCTTCTCATCTTTGACCTTGGCCAGCGCGTTTTTCACCGTGTACACTGCATTATAATACGTAAAATCCAACTCTCCAGCCTGATTGGATTTCTTCGCCTGATACAGGATATGCTTCTTTTCTGCAGGGCCGTGGTAGACGATTTCTTTTTCCTTTTCCGTTAGATCGCGAAACGGAACATCTGTTCGAACGCCCATTTCCCGGCACACATCAGTCATAAGAGACCACATGAGACTGTTCCACGGGGCGACCGCACCCTCGTCGATAGTCAGGGAATCGTCCGGTACCAGCGTATTCATATCTACAGTCCGAACCATTCCCGTGCCGCTGCACTCGGGGCATGCTCCCTGAGAATTAAAAGCCAGTTCTTCTGCCGCCGGAGCATAAAAAGATACGCCACACTCCGGACAGACCAGCGCTTTTCCAGCCGCTACCGCTAGAGAGGGCTTTGCATAATGACCGTTAGGACACCGATGACTCGCCAGACGCGAATACATGAGCCGCAAACTGTTGAGCAGCTCCGTTCCCGTGCCGAACGTACTCCGGATTCCCGGAACGCCCGGCCTCTGCCTTAGCGCCAGTGCCGCCGGAACGTACAGCACTTCATCCACCGCCGCCTCCGACGCCTGGGTCATCCGCCGCCTTGTGTAGGTGGACAGCGCCTCCAGATATCGCCGCGAACCCTCCGCATACAAAATGCCCAGCGCCAGAGAGGATTTTCCCGATCCGGACACGCCTGCGATCCCCACGATCTTGTGAAGGGGGATGTCCACGTCAATGTTCTTCAAATTATGTACTTTCGCACCGCGAACCAGTATGTTGTCGATCATAGTCTCACTCCTGTATCAGATTCTTGTCTATGCCATAAGTATAGCATATTTTTCAGCAAAAGGTGACAGTGAGCCTGCTCTTGCCAACCCTTGCCTCGAACTTCCGCCGTGTGTTTTCAGTCAGTTTTCTCCCCTATCTCATTCACGACTGACGGAAAACATACCCAAGCTTTTTCTCACCGATGCCCTGCTAGCTTTCCAATTTCACTTTTCAGTCAGTTCAAGGCTGTCCTATACTCAAGACTGACTGAAAAGTATCGCCAATCCTCCCTGCCCAGGCTGACGAGGTTCTTTGCCACACCCATTTTCAGTCAGTATTAGGCCAGCTTATCCTTCAAACTGACGGAAAACAGATTCCTGATGCCCTCTCACAAACGACTGGCGCTCTTTCCTGCTTCATGCTTCAGTCAGTCTGCCCACCTTCGACCATCAAAACTGACTGAAATGATTTCAGCCACAAACCCAGCACGAGTTGCATCCATTAAAAATCTCCAATATAAAAACGAGGCCATCTCTGGCCCCGCTGTTTCGATCACTATAATCGCTATATAAATGTTTCAACCTCTCTATTATCCGTTGTCGAACAGAGCCTTGTCAAGAAAAAAGTCAGACAATTTGCCGAGAAAAAACGAAACCTGTCGAATATCCGAAAACCTTATCTATTCTTTATTCAGGGGATTGAAATATCATAAAAATACCACCAATCCCTCCCCACCCTACTATAAAGGATAGTTTCTCGCTTCTCGGCTCTTCTCCGATCACGCAAAATACCCCGCTGACGAATTATTATACTTGAAAAGTTATTTTCTGCTCGACGCTCGCTGTCTGCCCGCCCTAAACTATCCCAATCACACAGGCTCGCCCATGTTAGGATAATAATCACAGGTCCGATCATCGCCGATTACCCTAACTGATGATTTCCATTTATTCTGCGATAATCGACTATCTTTTTCCAGGGCATTTCCCTTAAATCGCGGTATTATAGCATAACCAGACATCTAGCCCAACGCCCGACGCTGCAAAAAATCCCCCGCAGGCTCTTTTCAGGAGAAAACAGGATATTCTGCAAAAGCATTTCCCAAGGGCCGCTCATTCTGCAAAGGCATTGCCCAAGGATAATCAGGCATTCTGCAAAGACAACGTCAAACGCTTGCTTCCCCGCCACAGATTTCAGTCAGTCCATGCACTTCCGAAAGGTAATACTGACTGAAACTGGTCGCAGCTATTTCGAAAAAAAAATCAAAGCAGATAAAATATCTCAACATAAAAAGCCGCCAGAACAAACAGTTTCCTACCTGCCCTGGCGGCATGATCTCAATACACCCTCTAAGTCTTCTAAATCCTGATCGTATCCCTGTAATTATTATTCTGCATGATACTGCCAGATGAACTTGACGAACGCCGGATCGCTGTGATCCACGATCCCGCTGTGACCCAGATCCTTTGCGGAGATCTGACCCATCTCTTCCTCCGTCAGCTCGAAATCCCAGATGTCGATGTTCTGTTCCATCCTCTCCACGTGAACCGATTTCGGGATGATGGAAACGTTGCGCTGCACGTTCCATCTCAGAACCACCTGCGCCGCTGTTTTACCGTATTTTTCACCGATAGCAACCAGCTCCGGATCTGTAAAGATGCCATGATTTCCTTCTGCCAGCGGGCCCCATGCCTGTGGAACGACACCGTATGCTTTCATGTTTTCCAGGGCGTTGCTCTGCACGAAGAACGGGTGCAGTTCTACCTGGTTGACTGCCGGAATCACCTCCGCCGCCTCGCAAAGATTTGCCAGGATCGCCGGGTAGAAATTAGCCACGCCGATGGCCTTGGTCAACCCTTCTTTATACGCCTTCGTGATGCCGCGATACGCTGCGAAATAATCGTTCATCGGTTGGTGCAGCAGGATCAGATCCGCATATTCCATATTCAGTCTCGCCAGAGACGCCTTCACCGCCTCATACGCCTCTTCTTCCGAGCCCATATCGCTGACCCAGACCTTGGTCGTGATGAACAGATCCTCCCTCGTCGTCAGACCGTCTGCAATGGCACGTGCAACAGCTTTGCCGACAGCCTCCTCATTGTAATACGCTCTCGCCGTATCGATCAGGCGATAGCCCGTTTTGATGGCGTCGTACACCACCTGCTCGCACTGCTTCTGATCCGGGATCTGAAACACGCCGAACCCTTCCTGCGGCATTTTCGCTCCTGTATTTAATGTAAGATATTCCATGTTATTCCCTCCATGTCCCTTTTATGCTATAATTCAATGTAATAGATCGAAATGATATTTTTCTCTTGTCAGCTGTATTTTACTGCATTTTATAAGAAATGTACAATGCCAGCCTTTTATACTGCTATAAATATTATTTATACTAAAGGAGACTGCTATGATCGAATTGTATGAACTGCGCCAGCTTGCGGCCTTTGCAGAAGCGGGAACGCTGTCGGAAGCCGCTGAAGTGCTTCACCTGTCACAGCCAGCCCTCAGCAGAAACATGAAAAAATTAGAGGAAGACCTAGGTATCTCTCTCTTTGAACGAAGTAAAAACAAACTGAAATTAAACAAGAATGGCGAGTACGCGCTAGAGCTGGCCAGAAAGCTGCTGGACGATGCGGATTCCTTCATCACCAGAGTCCGGGATTTCGACCGCAAAAGCCGCACCATCACCCTTGGGATCTGCGCTCCAGCTCCCGTGTGGACCCTGGCTCCGATGATCGCCAACCTGTTCCCCGGGATGTCTTTGCAAACGGAAATGGACCGGGAAGACCGGCTGTTAAAAGATCTCAAAAACAACGTCTATCAATTAGTCGTCACCCACGAAAGCCCTTCGGGCAGCCAGTTTTTCTGCAAAGAATGCGGCACGGAGTCCCTGCTGTTCGGCCTCCCGAAAGACCATAAGTATGCCCAATGGGAAAGCCTTTCCTTCTCAGAAATGAACGGGGAAAACATGCTGCTCATGCCGGACATCGGATTCTGGAATTTCGTCAAAGACCGGATGCCAGACTCCCGCTTTCTCACCCAGAGCGATCGTTTCAGCTTCAACGAACTGATCCGAGCCTCATCACTGCCGTTCTTCGCCACGGAACTTGGGGAACATTACCAGAAAACCCCACCCGACCGGGTCTTCGTCCCCGTCTCCGACGCGGACGCCACCGTCACCTACTACCTGGTCTGTAAAGCCGAGCACAAGAAAGACTTTCACGCCCTGTTTGCAGAGCTGTAATGACAAAGCTGCACCGATCCTGAATGCCGTATCTTGCCGCAGCGGACAGAATATCCTGATTGTCCTGAAATTTTCAATTAAGTTATCCCCGCACGGTAAAAATACCACTATATGAATTTATGATGATGTAAAGGTTATTTCAAAGGAAAATATTCCCATGCAGTGTGCCAGAAATACCACAATTTAAGATCTATGGTCCCTCCCGGTTATTTTCTCACAAAAAATGCACCCTACATAGCTTCACACAGAGCATTTCTCAGACGAAAATCCTCTTCTTTACAGAAAAAATAACCTGACCGCATCATCCCGCGCCTGATCAGGTTATTTTTCCCGAACCACCGAAACGCCCGCATCCAGAAAATCTCCGGCGGGGACTTTGCAGAAGGAAACGGGGTATTCTGTATTACAGAGACTCCCACCCAGAGTCTCTTCAAAATCCACTAATTCCCTAATTCATTCTCCTATCTCTCAAACCGCACGATATACGACCCCAGCACCTGTCTGCACGGGATCTTTGCGACATTTTCCACGGTGAAATCCTCTCTTGGGTACTGGTGGGATGCTTCCTCCGGGATGGCCGGAAGCGTCTTGCCGATGCTGACGCCGTGAGCCCCGTCCTTTGCAGAATACCAGGAGAACTCGCAGTCGCAGAATTCCTTGGAAGCGGTGATCACCTCAGGCTCCCGCAGCTGCGGCGTCATCGGCAAAGTCGTAAACGTGACGGCTGACGATAGCGTACTGGTAAACGGTCAGCTGGATATGTCCCTGGTCAATGCCATCGCCTTCGATACTTACACTCACGGCTACTATAAAGTGACCGAACGCGTCGGTGAAGCCTTCCAGGAAGGTCTGAAATTAAAGAAATAGAACGAAGAGTCCGGGGGCTCTACAGTGTATCCCCCGGTTTTATTTTTTCACCTTGATCCCTTCCAGGATCGCCAGTACATCCGCATCTTCCAGGCTTATTTTCTCATCACCGTTTTCCAGTGTGACAGCCACCTGGATCTGCTCATCACCATCTTCTGTAAACAGCACTGCGATCGGATATCCTACGCTCGTTGCAGTGTATCCTTTCCATGTATGATCGCTTGTCTTGATATCCTCGATATCTTTTCCATCCTTGTACAGTTCCTTAGACGGCATACTTAGAGTTCTATCCTTTCCAGAATACGTAATATGCACCATCGGCTTGTTGAACAAATCAAGCTCGCTTTCCGCGCCTTTGCCAATACTTACCGTATTAGGATCATACCCTTCCTCATAATCACCGAAAACATCTGCACCGTGAAAGGCTTTCCAGCCCTCTGGAACGAAAACTTCTATGTTTCCACCGTCAAAAGTTTCTCCCTTGACAGATTTGGCAGAATTGCCGCATCCGGCAAACACAAAGATCATTACAATCGTCGTGACCATAATGGTCAACATCCTGAATTTACTTCTCATATGTCCCTCCTTTTCCTTTTAAAAATGCGAAAAAGCGGAGCCATATCATTTATACAGCTCCGCTTTCTATTCTCATTAGTCGCCTATCAGCTGACCCGTCGGGCTCATGCTGGTCGCAGTCATGTTACCGTCTCCTTCTTTGTCTTTAAACAGCACATGAACACGGGAATCATCATCCGGTCCCGGGAAGTCGACTACCAGGTATCCATCGCCCCAGTCCTTGGTGGATTCTTCATCTTCCACATATTTTACGCCCAGGAACTGTTCCATTTCTTCTGGGGACATCTCGTACCACTTGCTGTCACCCAGCTTATCATACTGCTCCTTGGTAACTGTTGCATTCGGATCGATGCCGTCGTCCTTTTCCTTGTCGCCGCCGCCTCCGCAGGCTGCCAGTGCGAAGCACAGAACCATTGCCATAACGATCATCAGTAATTTCTTTTTCATTTCATCACCTCTTGTTCTCTTATTTCTTTAACGATTGATATACATCCCAGTTGAAACCGATCTGGTCCAGCTGATATGTCACTAACTCTTCATCTCCCGGATAAAAATGAGACTCGATCCAGACAATACATCCTTCCGAAGATTCTGCACCGTGTGGCTGTTTTGTCAGGACATCATTCCATGACCAGCTTCCCATATCATCATTGCCTAGCTGATATGAGATCCTGCAGCCTTCCGCACCATATTTTTTAAGCGATTCTTCGGTAAGCATCCTGGCTGGCTCATAAGATTTTGCCGCATTTTTCATCTGCTCTTCAGACACTGAAAGATCGGACTCCCACCTTACCGTAATGACGATCCGGATCTCCTGACCAGGCGTTGAACTATCGCCGCAGATCGCCAGACACGTTGTCCTGTCTTCCTGGTACTCCATTCCTTTGTAGAATGATTTATCTGCAAAATCTCCATGGATCATTCCCGTCTTATCCGTAAAATCCCACTGCTTCCTGGCGGTCACCTCAGTTTCCTTAGTGGATTTCTCCGCTTCCTTCTTTTCACCGCTGCCGCATGCCACAAGTCCCAGGCACAAAATCAAAGCAGCCAGTAAAGCAAGAAATCTCTTATTCATATGATCACCATCCCCTTCGCATCAGAACTATGACAAAGACTTTTATTTTCGGAAAAGCCCCCGCAAAAGACCGCGCCCCACTTCTTTTGCAGCCGTAGCCGCTGCGCCTTTTGCAGCACTCTTTCCAAGTGTCTTTTTCATATCCGGACTCATATTTCTAAGACCACCCGTAAAACCTCCGGCCGCCCCTGCAGCCCCTGTAGCCGCTCCACCTGCTCCTTGAGAAAGCTTTTGATTCAGCTGCTTCATGTTCTGCAAAAGCTTTTCTGACGAAAAGCCATTCTTTGCAGCCTTTCGCTGCTCGCGAAGCTCGGCATCGGTCCTGTTTCTGCGAAAATATGGGATATCCTTGTTGAGCTCCGCAGCAATAGCCAGGTACTCATCATCCAACCACGGATCATCGTGGATCGTATCGATCGGTTCGTAATACGGCTCCTTCTGCGGCGAGAGCAGGATATCCTCCAGGCTCCGGTCCGGCAGGATCTCTTCAAATAAAACGTACCTGGACGCCTTGATATTATCCGGATGCATCACCTTTTTGATACGCCACAGTTCATCAAGCCCTTTCGGGTTCAAAAGCATGATACGATAAAATGGCGTACTTTCCATTTTATCGAAGTCGATTCCCATATCACGGCTCATAAACCTGTAACAGGATCGTGTTTTCTCACGAGTCACTACCATGGCCTGTGCATATTCCCCGATGCGGGGACCTCCTTCCCGGACCTTTCGCTTCGTATGCTCCCAGGCGTAGATCAGCGACATGAACTGCACCATCAGCTCTATTTTTACAAGATTCTGTACCGCCAGATCATCGGCTTTCCCTCGGGCGATCTCACCCATATAAGTGATCTCGTCCAGACTGCTTGCTGAAGCGTAAGTCCCTGCCGACAGCTTTACAACGGAAGATGTGATCTCGTAATTCGGATCGGCTGCCTTGAGAAAATCCTCAGCCAGTTCCTTGTAATCTGCGATCACCGTATTCAGGATCAGTTTCTCCCGCTCTATGATCATCTGTGCTTCGATCAGATCATCCGTTCGCTTCTCCACTTCAAACAGTTTTTCATAAGCTCTGCTTGTCGCTTCTCTGGCATTAGGTCTTATTTCCTCATACACCAGCCTGTAGCTGTTTAAAAACTCATGAACGGTAGGCAGTCGCTGTTCTTTCTGATAATCGAATACCTGCGGCTGATCCTCCGCTGAAACGGCACTGTAGTCATTGTTTCTGTTGATCGATGCCATGTACAGCCGGTTATATTCATCCTGAAGCCCTGCACGGCTCAGCACCCCTGCCACATCCGGATTGCCGCGGTTTTCCTCTGCAACCTGACAGAATCGTTTTTCGAAATCACGGATGCTTTCCAGCAAAGGTCCCTGGGGATCATTGTCATAGAGCAGTTTCACATACCCATCCAGAGTAGCCTGCCAAATCATATCCATCAGACCTTCACCTCCTTCATGGCGATAAAATCATATCCCATGGGATCATCAGACGGCACAGCGATACAGCTGGCTCGGTTCCACTGTTCCTGTGCTCCTGCAGCGATCAGCTGTGCAGCATGCTCCTTGGCCCAGCGCCCGATCCTCTCCTGCTCTTTCTTTAAATGGTTCAGATCCACTGCGCCTGCGGCCGTTCCCGTTTTCTTGAATTCTTCGACAAAAGCGACAAAACGTGCCATTCCTTCTTCGGTGGTCATGGTCAGCTGTCTGTATGCTTTCTGCTGTGCCAACTCTTCAAAAGAGACGCCCATCTGTTCCAGTTCAGAAAGTGCTGCCTTCATATCCTTGACTGCTTCCAGACGATGTTCCCGCTGCGGGCTTCCACAGATGCGGATGTAAGCCCGGAAGATACGTCCGAAGACTTCCTTTCGCTCCATATACCGGACCGAGGCCTCCTGCGCCCTGTTATAATCATCGATCCATTCCTGTGAAAAAGCATATGCCTGCAGTCCCTTTGAAAGAAGCTTTTCACGTCGCTGCAAATGGATCTTCTCCACGTCTTCGTACCCCAGTTCGCGTGCCGCACGTATCCTGAGGTGGATCCCATCCAGCTCTTTTGCCAGAGCAGCCCCGTCGTAATAGGGTGTGTTTTTAATGGATTCCGTTGCCTCCTCTGCAGTCTGTATATTCTGATTTTCAAGCCACTGCGCCAGTTCCAGATAGTATTGTTTCTGTGCCGGAGAAACCTCTTCATCCAGCATCTGTGCACGAAGACGGTTCAAAGCGATCACTTTTTTAACATCTGTCATATGCGGTACCTCTAAAACTTTCCGGAAGAGCCGCCATGGGTCGTTCCTGACGAACTTGTGTGTGTCGTACTGCCGCCGCTGCTGCTGCCGCCACCGGACGAAGATTCTTTTTCAATACGATCTACTGTATTGTACAGATACTGCTCATTTTGAGCTGTCAGCTTAAGGCTTCCCGGTCTCATGTATTCCTTGGCCGCTACCCTGCGACGCACACTTCTTAAAGCATCTTTCTGTCTTTTTACTATGGCATACGCGATCAGAAGCCCGATTACGATACCGATAGCGATATCAATCAACAGATTAAAGTCTTTTGGCATGTTGCCAACATCGTACGGCTTTCCCTTTGCCGCCTGTATCAGGAAATCTTCACACAGGTCTGCATAGACTGAAAACGCTGCAGGAGGATCTTCTCGGAGATCTTTTGTGACATTTTCCATAAGATATTCCTGTCCTGCGTCCGTATAGGTAGAGATCCCGCTTCCCGTCGTGCTGATAGCCCAGTCGCCTGAATCGTAATTCACGACCAGAATAATACCGTCGTGAGAAGATCCATATCCCATGCCGTTTTCTTCATATACGAAATCTGCGAATTCCTGCGGCGTCATTCCCTGAAAATCATCGGTAGTCATAAGATATACGCCGGACTTCTGTGCCTTTGAGATGTCGGCAAGACGCGAATCGATCTCCTTTTGGGTTTCCGAAGAGACGATAGATGCATCGTCTATAAAATATGACGTTTTCTCTGCCGCAAAACTTGAACCCGCAGCTAACCCCAGTGTCAGCAGCAGAGCCATTATGATCGTGATTGCTTTATTTCTCATCTCTGCCACCTCCTAGAAAAACATGTAGTCTGCCAAAAAGGCCAGAACACTTGCAACTATACTGAATATACCTCCCAGGATAGCGAAATTCCTCTGGTAAGCTTTTTTATCCAGCGGAAGATCGCCAACAAACTTACCGGTTTGCCCGTTCATGGCGAAGATGTAGTCCTTCCCGTTCCATCTTGTGTTGAGCAGCCATACCGGATAAAGAGCATATCTGGCAACACCATTTTGCAGATTTATGTAGGATTCTTCCGCAGTCACGCCTGTAAAACCCTGCACCGTGCTCTGAAAAGCATCCTCCGTACTCCATCGGATCCTCGCATTAGCAGTCTTGATGCTTGTTTCCGCATCCACATCGTACTTATCTGCCATGAATCCGGCCAGATAAGCCGTTTTGAAATCCACCGCCTGGGAGAAATCAAACGGTTCGATAGATTCCATCAGATCATCTGCCATCTTTTTAGAGCCATCCACCGGGACCTGATCGAATGCCACATATCCCGCTCGATAGATCCTGTAATAATTGTGTTCGATATACTTGTACTTCGCATCGCTCCATGTGCGGGTCCGCTCTCCCTTGTAGCTGATGTTTGCTGCTACCTGTGCATCAAACAGCCAGAAAGGAACGTACACACCCTTGATCTCTTCGATATGATTTTTATCTTTGAAAAGAGCAGGCACAAGCTTTTTACGGGCAACATGACGCTTCAACGCTTCCTTTGCCTGGTTTTTATCAAGCTTGAACGGTATGATGCAGTCCGGCTTTAACATACCGGAAAGCTTTCCTTTGAGCACTACCGGATTGCCGCAGTAAGGGCAGGTTGCTGAAGCGGTCGTATCTTCGCATACGATCTCTCCACCACACGAGTTGCAGGAGAGAACACTTATATCATCTGTTTCTCCTGCAGCCCATTCACTGCCCGGTTCCACATTCCAGTTCATGCCTCCAGTTGCAGGCTGTTCTCCCTGCTGAGCCTGCGCCTGCTGTGCAGGATCGGGCTGCTGCTGTTCAAACTGGTCCAGATTGTAAACACTGTCGCAAAACGGACATTTCAGCTTCTGACTCGCTGAATCAAAAGCGAGCGCTCCACCGCATGCCGGACATTTATACTCCATTTGATTTGACATAAAAGCCTCCTATTCCTCCTTCACGTACGTGAATCCTATGCTCTTTCCTTCCTCTGTGCTAAATATTTTCGTATCCATATACGTTTCACCGTAGGCTTTTGCGATCCAGGTCTTTCCGTTACTGTAGACCGGATAGGCTTTGGTTCCTGCACTGCTTGTATTGGAAAAAGTATCCCATTCGCTGAATTTGATTTTGACGAATCCACCCTTTGCGGCCGCGATATATTTCGGCGTCACATAATAGTCATACACGATAGCTGCTCCCTCGGCTTTATCCACTTTGCCTGAATACATGTCTACGCGGCACATGAACTGCATATTTTCTCCATTTCCAGGTGTATAGAAGTAGAGGTAGTCCCCACGAAGCATCGGTTCATAGGAAACGAAATTCGAGATCTTCGTGTCGCTGCCGTCTTCCATGTTGTACACATGAAGAGTTTCCCCGTCGGCATCATCCTGATAGATCAGGAATTTTGAGCTGACCTGATATGGATAAAAGACTCCCTTATCCAGCACAGTTTCCTTGTTTTTCCCATCAAGGCCCATTTTGCAGTATTTATCGTTTTCATCGGTAAAATAAATGCCGTTTTTCGTCACCTGCATATAGTCGCAGGTTCCCGTATAAAGAGTTTCAGCCTTGGTTTTCCCGGCTTTTACTTTTACGATCTTCTCCTTGTCGAGAATGCCGTAAACATCTCCGTCATATACGGACAAACAACTGGCTTTCGTATCCTTGGCGATGACGGTCTTATCTTTCAGCTTGCCGTCCTTGATCTTGGCCGCTGTAAAGGCTCCTTTGCCCCATTCCTTGCCGCCGTAGTCTCCGTACAGCATTCCGTCCGCTTCAACACATGCACCTCCTACCATGGCATTGCTCATGGCGTAGATTTCATCATCATCAAGCGTTACGTCCCATCCTTCGATAAGCTTGGATTTCTTCCCGAGATATTTCATCGTGAATTTCATCTCCATGCCCTGTTCCTTGCCGTCCGACAGATACGTTTCCTTCACAGTTACGATCAGTTTGTCGCCGTCCAGCTTCGCATTCATCTCCCCAGCACTTTCCGCCTCAGGACCCGTATAAGAAAGTTTGTATCCATTGTCTTCCGTTTCGCTCCAGGAAATGACTCCCTCATCGCCCATCATATTGATATCCGCTGAGCCGTCACCATAGGCAGTGAGCTTAAGAACACTGGAAAAATCCTTGCCGAACATAGTTTTGATCGTATCTTTACTGACCTTCTTGCCATTATCAGTAACTTCGATGTCCTCACACTCCCAGCTGCCTGTAATGGATGTTACTTTTGGCTTTTCTTTGGCTTTGTCTTTATCGCCGCTATCTCCACCGCATCCTGCAAATGCGAAACACATTGCAAGCACGAGAACGGCTGCCAGTATCTTTCTTTTCATAAGAACCTCCTTTTTCACTTTCGTCAGTTCTCGCTTCTATTTTCTTGGACTACCACAGCTTTCACAAAATCTGCCGGCATTGGTTGCTCCGCATGACTGGCATACCCATGGGCCTTCAGCAGCATTTCCTGCAAAGGCTGCTCCCGCAGCGGCTCCTGCTGCAGCTCCCATTCCTCCTGCTGCAGTTCCCATACCGCCTTGTGGATTCACATTCTGTGACATGCCCTGGTTCATACCTGCTGCCGGCTGCATACCCATGCCCTGGTTGTTCATACCCATTCCAGGCTGCATTCCCATGCCCTGGTTGTTCATGCCCATTGCCGGCTGCATGCCCATGCCCTGGTTCATGCCCATTCCACCGACCGTGCATCCAGTCACATTCTGCAGATAACTCATCATCTCCTGTCCTGCCCGCTCTACATCATGGCGACGGTTGCGGTCATCCTCGGAAATATCCATAGAGTTGAGTTTCAGCTTCATCTCATGTATATAAGGATGATTCAGGTAGATATAAAAATAGTAATCATATGAATAACTGTATCGCGGCGGATTGTAGCTTTCTCTCTCTCCGTCACGATCCGTACGGTATTCCTCCGTACGCATTTCATCCACATCCAGATTACATCCTGTGATCTGGCTCAGGGAAATAATATCCGGATTATCTTCCCTGTCAAGGTTTACCGAAGCGGCAAACAGCTGCTGTCTTTCATCTATGTACAGGTTGTATCTGTCTAATCTGATGACTCTGCCAGGACGGAAAGAACTTACCAGACTGCGATTTTCCTCACGCATCTGAAGCTGGCTTTTTATCTCTTCCAGCGTACTGTGTCTTCTGTCGTCAAACCACGGAGAAAGCTTCTTCGCACAGTCTTTGCAGATATTTCCGTCCTCCAGTTTACGGTTTCCCAGCATACCGATTTTTTCTCCGCATACATCGCAGAATTTTTTATCAAAAAGTCCCATGGTCAACTCCTCCTATTTCACATCATTTTCATCAAAAACATCACCGCACTCCGGACAGAACTTCGGAGGATTCGTCGGATCTTCCGGTTCCCATCCACACTTGTCGCATTTATAAAGTGGCGCTCCCTCAGGTTTCTTCGCACCGCATTCCGAACAGAATTTGCCTTTGTTCACTGCGCCGCAGCTGCAGGTCCATCCCTGTGTTTCTGCCGGCTTAGGGCTGCCGCATTCCGGACAGAATTTGCCGGTGGCCGTTGTCCCGCACTTGCAGGTCCAGCTTCCTGCTGCTGATGGTGCAGGAGCTGCCCCGCCTGCCGGAGCCTGCTGTGGCTGCTGTACTGGCTGAGCCTGCTGTTGCTGCTGTGCCGCGGCCTGAGCCTGCTGTTGCTGCTGTCCCATCTGGAACAGATTGCCTGCATTCAATCCACTTGCCTGAGCTGCCATGCCCATGCCCATGAACCCCATCATTGCTCCGTTTTCATTACCGGCTGCGGTACGCATAGCATCTGCCTGTGCCGATGCTATGTTTCCTGCTGCCATGCTCGGATCTGACATGAATATGGCCTGCTGCATGTTCTGGATCTTCAGTTTATCTTCGTCTGAAACAGATATGGAATTGACACCGAACGAAACGACCTGCAGGCCTCTTTTTTCAGCCCACTGGGAAGATAATTCCTCGTTGAGTGCTTCCGTGATATCCCTCGTATAAAGAGGTATCTCACTGTAATCGATCCCCTTTGTGGATATTCTCGCAAGAGCCGGCTGCAGCGCTGTCAGAAGCTCCGACTTCAGCTGACTGTCGATTTCCTCTCTGTTGTATTCGTTCTGCACATTACCGCAGACATTCGTATAAAAGAGCATCGGATTTACGATCTTGTACGAATACTCTCCGTTGCAGCGGACCGAGATCCCCAGGAATCTGTTTATAGAAGGATCGATCATGACTTTGAACGGGATCGGATTGACCGTGCCGTATTTGTTTCCAAGCAGTTCCTTGGTGTTGAAGTAATAGACTCTCTGATCTTTTCCCGGACCGCCTCCGAATTTAAAACGATCCCAGGCATCCTTTGCAGCTCCCTTGAGGCCATCCTTCAGGTTTCCTGCGAATATGGACGGCGAAAGATCGTTTTTGTAAATAAAGATCCCGGGTTCCGCCGAAAGCTCTATGACACGTCCCTGTTCAACGATCATCATACATTGTCCGTCAGCAACGGAAACGGCTGACCCGTCGGAGATAACGTTTGATTCACCTTTCGTATTCGACGATCTTCCTGATGCCTGTTTGCTTCCCTTGACTACCAGCACATCATCGTCGATGGCATCACATACGAAAAACTCCTTCCACTGATCCGCCATCATTCCGCCTACTGCACCTGCTGCCGCTTTAATAAGCCCCATATTCTGCTCCTTCCTGATTTGCTGCACACTGCCGAAATGCCCGGCACACAGGCAGCCATACTACTCTCCATTATGAAAGCAGCCATAAACCGTCTTGGCGACGATTTATGGCTGATGAGAGAAAAATATATTACTGTTTTTCCAGGGTTATGGTCACCCCGCTATAATCCATGGTTGCCTTATCACCGTCTACCTTGAAATCGAACTGGTCTTCTACGTTGAAGCCGTCTTCGTTCTCAGACCATTTGCCTGACTCCTCCTCGCCCGCAACGTTCAGGACACACTTGCCGTTATCCTTCAGTTCAAATGTCATTTCGCCGCCGATGATGCTCTCTACCGACATTTCTATGCCGCTGTAGCTCGCATTAACAGCCTTCCACGTTCCTACGTACGGACTGTCTGCCATGCTTTTGCCACACGAGACAAAGGCAAAACACATCACCAGGATCGCCGCTGCGATCATAATCTTTTTTCTCATAAATTCACCCCCGACAATCCTATCGATTTATTTTGTGATATCGATTTCCAGAGTATCTTTCTCATCGCTTAACAGATCTCCGATCTCAACTTCTACAGGGCTTTCAAGATTGGCCAGTTTGTTAGTGGACTTTACTTCCAGAGAGCTGCCCGGTTTAACATCCTTCATCAGATTCTCATCTACGGTATCATAGGAATCTCCGACAAATACTGTACTGTATCCCAGCTCTACGCCATCCTGGAACAGAGTGTAGTCAAATGCCCATCCGAACGATTTCGATTCTTCTCCATTATTGGTAAAGTTCCAGGTCACTACGATAGCATCATCCCCGTTAGAGTCTTTTACGATCTCATAGCCCTTGTATTCTGCCGTGTACTCTCCGGTATTTATTACATTTGGATCGGACTTTTCGCTTTTCTTATCTCCGGAATCACCGCCTCCTCCGCATGCAGTAAATGCAAATACCAGCATCAGCGAAAGTACTATCATAACTAATTTTTTCATTGTCTTTCTCCTTCTCTTGAAATAGTTTATTAAATCATATGTGAAATAACTTCTCTGTGTTATAACGTATCAAGCATATCAACGAGATATTCTCCCGTTACAGAACTGTAAAAGAATGTGTCGATTCCGCCCTCCTTGTTCAGTTCCTTCACTTTCTTCGCATCCTCAGGATCCGCATTTTCATCACAGATAAATGCGATCCTGCACGATGGCAGACATTTTCGGATCTGGGCTGCCGCACTTCTGCGCTGCGAAAAGGTAAAAGGCGGTATCTGATTCACCTCCATGAGCAGGACGTCCGCCTGAACTGACTTGCAGGTTTTAAGCGGTTCCTCATCATTATCCTCCAGGATACGTACAGGTCGCAGTTCGCTCCGCTCCTGCATATACTTGATGATTGCTCCTGACAGCAGGCGATTCTGTGTGCTTATTACCGCGATCCGCAATAGACCACCTCCCCGATTGGCTCTTATCAACGATCCATGATCGTGCTACATGATCCATTTATTTTATTGGAAATATTCTAACAATTCCGTTGTCATGACACATCACCCAAAAGAGTACTTTTTTCATTTTACTGTTTCGTCCAAAACAAAAACACCCCTCGACCTTATGATCAAAGAGGTGTCCCTACCCTGTATCGTTAAAATCCCCGTATCACCAGTCCGCTTTCCCTGGCCATGACTGCCAGCTGCGTCCTTGACGTGAATCCGGTTTTCTGGAACATGTTTTTGATATGTTTCTTGACAGTGTGCACCGACAGATGAAGCCGCTCGGCTATGATGTCATCCGTATCGCCGCTGGTAAGCTCGCGCAGGACCTCCAGCTCCCTCGGTGTGAATTCAATGCTGCTGGCCATCCCCAGCTTCAGCATCGGAGTCGTATCCGGGTATATAGACTCTCCTGCCATGGTCCTGTCCATGATCTCAAGCAGGATGTCTTCAGACGGATCCTTGTACCAGAAACTGTCCACACCGCCCAGTCTTGCCCGATCAATAAAATCACATTCCGGCTGACTGGTTACTATGATGATCTTGATCTGCGGATACTTTTCCTTCACCCTGGCTGCCGCGTCAAGACCGCTGGCATGCAGTGCCGTGCATACATCCATCAAAATCAGGTCGATCGGATTAGTCATGCAGTAGAACTCCGCCAGCGATGCGCTTTCAATGGATGCTTCCAGATGATACCGTCCGCTGCTTTCCAGTATGATCTCAAAGAGTTTCCGTGCCATAGGATCGTCTTCAACGATAAGTACATTTCTGGTCATATCACATTCACCTTTCCTTCCTTCGGGATCGTTACCGTCAGTGTAAATTCCGGATCGGCACTGACGGTCATCGTGCCGCCTTCTCCTTCGATGCGTCTGCGCAGTCCTTTCAGTCCTCCGCCCTCCTGCAAAGGCTTCGCCGGTCGTCTGCCGTCATTGGTAAAGACAGCGCTGCACACCAGATCAGTCTGCGAAACGTTTACCCTGAGCTGCTTTGCGCCGGCATGACGGACCGCATTGGTCAGAGCCTCTGCCCCTGCCGCTGTTATCAGCTCCACCGCCCTGTCATCTTCCGGCATTTCTCCCTGCAGTAAAACTTCCACTCCCGCAGATCCTGCTGCATCGGTAAGGTATTGAAAAGCTCCCTTTGACTCATCAGGCTCCACTTCACGTCGAAGCAAAGCGATCGTGTGCAGCCACCTTTGCAGGATCGGAGTAAGATCCTTCCTGGATGCTCCCTGTGCTTCCTGCGCCAGATAATACCTGGTCATCATAAGATTCTGCCCGATGGAATCATGGATCTGGATCTTCATGGCAAGTCTCTGCTGCGTTCTCGTGAGTTCATCCACCCTGCGGCCGTACACTTTTAGCCTCGCATTCATGCTGCGCAGCACGGAGTTTTCCCGTTTCAGCTTACTGCTCAGGGCATAAAGCTCCGTTGCATCCATTGCAGTCACCTGAAAGATTTCCTCGCCATTCATGCAGATCACCTTTCTGTCGAAGATCCACGCACTTCCATCCGGCAATATCACTGCCGGAACGTCCATGATCCTGCTTCTTCGTGCTCCTGATTTCAGATCACCCTGAGAAATCATCTGCCAGAAGCTTTCTCCATTCTGCAAAGCCTTCCCGCATAATAGCTGGCTGAGTTTCTCCATCTTCAGGTTTACAAGTATAAGCTGCCCGGCTTCCTTGAAAAAGCAGAGTCCCATCGACATCATATCCGCGCCTTCTCTGACAGACGCCCTCGTGATGGTGGACTTCCTGTATTTCCATTCTTGCCACAGGATCCAGCATGCATATCCTGAAGTAAAAACGATGAAGGCGAATACTATTGCTGTTGGAATATCCATCCATTTTCGCGTAATCGCCCACATGGGCTCATCAAATGTCTGTCTGGCAGTACCTGCTGTCAGAAAACTAAGCGATAAAAAGGATATCGCCGCCAGTATGGATAACATTTTGCAGTGTGTCCATTTAGCCCTGTAAAAGCACCCTATGCAGAACACAAACAGCTGAAAGAGCAAAGCAAGGAACAACAGTATCAGCATCAGTGAATGTCCCGCATCAGAAAGGGAAAATATCGACCTCATTTCGCTGCACCTCCTCTTGGTAAAAGGAATGCAATATGCACATCATCTTCCTGTTTAGATACGATCGCTGCAGCATTATGTTGTGCCAGAAACTCGCGATCCGGCACGATGGCAGACAAGTCGCACGATATGGAAAATGTCATCTCCACAGATTCCGATTCTACTGTAAGATTGACCAGGATCGCATTCATCGTCGGGAGCGCAGCTTCCAGTATCATTTCAAAAAAGGCGTATGCCGCCACCGAAGAATCCTTTGACAGTATGCCTTTGCATCTGCACGATAACGAACCCGCTACTCCGCAGAGCCTTAGATTTTCCATGGATTCCCGAAGGCAGTATTCCAGCTCCTGTGCCGGCAGAAAGCTGGCTTCCTCTCCAAGGAGGATCAGATTGCTCCGTCGTTTGATATAAGAACTGATCACACAGACAAGACCCAGATTTTCTCTTGTTTTAGCAGGATCCTCTGAGAAGGTGAGCAGCGACTCCAGCTTCTGCAGCTGCGGGGCCACTTCTTCTGTTATTTTGTCGTAAATACGCATATGTTCATCCGTCTGTGCCTGCTTTTCCTTTAGTTCTACCTCTGCCTTCAGAAGATTGTTGTTTTCAGAAAGGCGTGAACTGATCCGTTCCAGCTTTTTCAGAACATCCTGCACCATGGAAATATCCTCGACCCATAGCACATGCCCTCCGGCAACGGGTGCTCCGGACAGCCTTTCATTTCCCATTTCAACAGGACCTTCCTCTGTGCAGCGCATCATTTCCTTTGAGAATTCTTTTGCATTATCCGATGCAAGACATATGTTATATGATGTATCTACGATCTGCGCTCCTATCGTCGAGGCATGAAACAGCTCGCTGTATCGTGTATTGGAAGGGATCAATCTGCTCTGGATGCAGATCTCACAGACCGACAGCATGATCAAAGTCATAACAGCTGTCATATCGCCTGCGATCATGAAAAGGATCTTGCTCCCCATAAGATATCCGATACAGTATAAAAAAGCTGCCGCTGCCGGTATCACCGGTCCCCAGATCCGCTTTTTTTTGTTCGGCACATGGCTTCGCACCAAAAGCAGAGCCAAAAAAGCGATGACCTCCGCAAACATCCAGCCCAGGCACACGAAATAAAGTGGTTTATGTACATAAATGCATTCAGCATCTTCCATCCCAAACGGAAACGCGAAGACCTTTTGGTGAAAATTATTGGTAAGGATCAGTAAAATAAACAGGATCGCCGGAACGGTAATCACCTTTAATGGAGTCGGCAACGTGTAATTTTCCGGTCTTCCAAGACAGCATGCAAGATAGATCCCCATCAGAGGGATCAGTATCATCGGTATGTAATAGCCGTACCAGCAGTAATACTGTAACGCAGGGATCCCTTCCAGAAATAAAAATTTACAGGTTCTTATACCGAACCAAAACAGCAGCAGCGCCGCTATTGCCATCAGATATCTGCGGACGGAACGGTTGAGCACACGCCTTCTGACCGAAACGCCCCACGTGATGATGATCCCCATGTAAATGATCGATCGCAGCAGTGAACATAAATAATTGAGCGCATCATCCACAACATCAAAACGTGAAAACAGGCGGCAGACAACAGCACACAAAATAAGCGCTGCAACGGTCAGCAAAATCTTCTTATCCTGCCTGTATTTCTTCGAGTTCCTTGTCACACAGCTTCTCCTTCTCATTTCACCACTGACTTCTCAGATACAGTATAACTGATTTGCTGCAAAAAAGCAAAAGAACCTCTTCTGCCGGATACACCACGAATCCGTCAGAAAAGGCTCTTTTGAAGTTACTTTATATGAATTTTTTAAAGAGGACCAACCTTCTTGAGAATAGCTTCGATATCCGCAGCTCCAACAACTCTCGGATTTGTTTTCGTGCAGGTATCTGCCAGCGCATCCCGGATCATCTCATCCTTGTGCTTGAGGAGATCTTCCTGTTTGATCCCGGCTTTTTTCAGATTTTCCGGAATACCAAACAATCTCTCCAATTCATGGATCTTGCGAACAAGACTTCCTACTGCCAGCGGCACATTGCTGTAAGGAAGACCGATCAGCTTGGCCATTCTCTGATATTTTCTCGCGCATACCGTTTCTTCCGGTCCATCCAGATGCGCATTGTATTCGATTACGTGAGGCAGTACGATGGCATTGCTTCTTCCGTGGGAAAGATGGAACTTTCCTCCAATGGTGTGTGCAATACTGTGACTGATCCCAAGACCGACTTTATTAAATGCCATTCCGGCCAGACAGGATGCATTGTGTACCTTTTCACGCGCCTCCAGATCATCTCCGTGCGTATAGGCAAACGGCAGGAACTTTATAAGAAGGGTAACTGCTTTCTCTGCCAGCGCATCTGTAAAGTCGTTGGCTTCCGTAGATACATATGCCTCAAGTGCGTGTGTCAGCGCATCCATACCGGTGTCCGCCGTGATAGCAGGCGGAACGCTCTCTACAAGTTCCGGATCCAGGATAGCTACCATAGGCTGCAGAGAATCATTCACCAAAGGATATTTGATTCCTTCCTGCGCATTGGTGATCACAGAAAATCGTGTTACCTCTGAACCAGTACCGCTGGTAGTCGGGATCGCATAACACTCATGGATATGAGCGATGTTCAGCTGACTTGAAAGTTCGCGGATCGCCTTTGCGGCATCGATGGAAGAACCACCTCCCACAGCGATCATCACATCTGCTTTGCAACTCTGCAGGCACTGGATCCCTTCCGAAACGATTTCGATAGGAGGATCCGGTACGACCTTGCTGAACACATCTACCTGACATGCACTCAGGTGCTCCTTGACTTTATCTACAATCCCGGAGGATTCCATGAAGCTGTCGCACACGATCAAAACGTGCTTGTCCTGGATCGTATCCAGGATCCCCAGGGAATTCTCTCCAAAATATACGTTAGTACTGATACTAAAATTCTTCATACTCTCCCCCCTTTATGAACATGAGGTGGATATGAACCATACCCACCTCATATAAACTAGCTTAATGTCCTGATGTCAGCTTTCGCTTATTTGTTTCCCTTCTGCGGCAGAATGTCTTCTACTTCTACGTGCGGACGAGGGATTACGTGTACGGACAGCAGTTCGCCAACTCTCTGAGCAGCAGCAGCTCCTGCGTCTGTTGCAGCCTTTACAGCGCCTACATCTCCTCTAACCATTACAGTTACCAGTCCGCCGCCTACGAATTCCTTACCGATGAGGTATACGTTTGCAGCCTTTACCATAGCATCTGCAGCTTCGATAGAACCAACTAAACCTTTTGTTTCGATCATTCCTAATGCTTCGTTCTTAGTCATTTTAATTTCCTCCTAAAAAACATTTCATTTAAAACTTTACGCGTTTTTGATTTACTTAATGATTTTGATACGTGTGGATGAACTCATGTCCATCGCATTGGCTTCTTCTGTGTCCACATGACATTCCAGAGCCGATGTGTCCGTAGCACGGATCGCTACGTTTGCCAGCGTTCCGCCTCTCGGGCCGTCTACCTGGATGCTGACGATCTGTCCGTCATGCACGCCGTGAGCAGCCGCTTCCTGCGGAAGCATGTGAATATGTCTTTGTGCCACGATCAGACCTTCTGTCGTTTGTACCGATCCCTTAGGACCGATGACCGTGATTCCCGGTGTTCCCGCCAGATCTCCGGACAATCTTGCCGGAGCCTTGACTCCCAGTTTAAAACCGTCTCCTGTCAGGATCTCGATCTGAGTCTTGCTGCGAACGGGTCCTAATACACGGATCTTTTCGATCGCACCTTTCGGTCCGCAGATCGTCACTGTTTCCTTACAGGCGAACTGACCCGGCTGTGACAGATCTTTGATCGGTGTCAGCTGATACCCTGATCCAAACAGAGTATCCAGATCAGCCTGTGAAAGATGGATATGGCGGTTGGAAACACCTACCGGAATGCCCTCCGGAGCCTGCTGTCCTGCACCGTTTACGGACTGAACCGCTTCTAACAGTACTTTCAGGACTGCTTCGTATTCCTTGCTTGCCATCTTATTCTCCCTTCATTGCCTTTACCAGAGCATTGATCATGTCGTTGAGCTGATTTGCGTCGATCGGCTGATCACTTGCTACAGGTGCATCTGCATTGCTGCTGCAGCTGTTGCATCCTACGCCGTAGGAAATGCCGCTGTTGTTGTTCTGGTAGTCAGCCGGTGAAAGGTAAGCCGACGTAGATCCGCAGTTAGCCGGAGATACCTGTGCCGGTGCTACCGTATGAGTATCGAACGCCATCGGTGCTCCGCTTGCAGGGATCGGTTCTGGATGGATCGGAGTGAATCCGATGTTTGCTCCTGCTGCAGGTGCTGCATTCAGGTTAGCCAGTTCCGGATGATTGAATGTCGGATCGTCTGCTGCCAGTGTAGCACAGTTTTTGATACCGTAGGCAACTTTTTTGATATTTACCAGATGCATTGGGCTTACGTTTTCAGATACCGAGCTGCCGCCCCATGTTCCGCAACCTAATGTGAAGGAAGGGATAAGGCCGGTGCTTCCGCCGGTACCACCCATGCTGCTTCCTGTGTTGACCAGGATTCTGGATGCCGGTTTCTTCGTGAATTCCAGAACGATGTTCTTGTTTTCTGTGTGTAAACTCATGGTATGTCCGATACCGTTCTGTAACAGCTCGATGCTCAGTTCGCATGCTTCATGCCAGTCGTTTACTACATAGAATGCCAGTACGCTTGTCAGCTTTTCAAAGGAAAGCGGATAGCCGTCGCCAACACCGCCCTGAGGTCCGATGAGCACTGTTGTATTTTCCGGAACGTTGATTCCTGCTGCACTTGCAATGTGAAGCGGGGATCTTCCTACGAACTTGGCGTTCATAGCGTGACCGCCGGCTTTGAACAGAAGCTTGCAGACTTTATCTGTTTCTTCCGGGCTCATGAAGTAAGCACCCTGGTTCTTCAGTTCAGCGATTACAGCGTCCTTGTTGCATTCTTCACAGATGATGGACTGTTCGGATGCGCAGATCGTACCGTAGTCGAATGTCTTACTTGCGATGATGTTTGTAACAGCCTGCTGTACGTTAGCTGTTCTTTCGATGTATGCCGGAGAGTTTCCTGCGCCTACACCCAGTGCCGGTTTACCAGCGCTGTAGGAAGCCTTAACCATTCCAGGACCGCCTGTTGCGATGATCATCTTAACTTCCTTGCTGTGCATCAGTTCATCTGTAGCAGGCATGGAAGGCATGGAAATGCATCCGATGATATTTTCCGGTGCTCCGGCTTCCACTGCAGCATCGCGCATCAGAGTAGCTGCCTTCAGCGTACACTTTGCAGCGGATGGATGCGGTGAAAATACGATACCGTTTCTAGCCTTGATCGCGATGATAGACTTGAAGATCGCTGTAGATGTCGGGTTCGTGGAAGGCACGATACCCATCAGCAGACCAACCGGATCAGCTACATCCATCGTTCTTGCGATCGGATCTTCGCTTACGATCCCGATCGTCTTCATGTCCTTGATGGCATCGTACAGTAATGTCGAAGCCATGTGATTCTTATAAGTTTTATCTGCCACTTTACCGAAGCCTGTTTCTTCTACTGCCATCTGTGCCAGTGAAACAGCATTTTCTTCGGCAACGCGAACCATATTACGTATGATTCTATCGATCTGATCCTCTGTATAGTTTGCGATCTTTTCTGTTGCGATCTGACCCAGTCTTGCCAGGTCGCGAACTTCCTGTACAGAGCGTAAATCATAATCAATATTCTGCATACTATGGCACCTCCTTTTTTATCCTTGCATTCTCTCTAGTTTTTTTTGTTATAATAGTTCTTCAGTTCTTCCAGAAGGGTCGTCTTGTTTGCCTTGGAGATTTCTCTTCCGGCGATCTGCAGACCGTCGTATTCTCTAGCCAGATTTCTCAGTTTCACGACTCTGCATTTACCAACCTCAGCCAGGGCTTTTTCTGCTCCGTTTTCTTCTACCAGACGATCTACACATTCCTTTGTGAGTTCGGCTGCGTCCACTACGTGCTGCAAAGCTTCTTCCGCTGCAGGTTCTTCTGCAACTGCGTTTTCTACAGCAGGCTCAGCAGGTTTTTCCGGCTGCTCCGGTTGTGTTGCGTCCTCTTCTGTCAGCTCTGAATCCGATTCAGGTTCCTCTTTATTTGGGACCATCCTCTTCCGCATCATCGTCTTCGTGTTCGTGTTCCGAACGTTCGATGAGTGGAATCGGATTTACGATGGTTTCGCCAACCTCAACATGCGGTCTTGGGATTACGTGCTGTGTTACCAGGCAGCGTTCACCCAGTCTTGCAGCTGCGGCAGCACCAGCATCAACGGATGCCTTTACGGCTGCTACGTCGCCTGTTACTGTAACAGTAACCAGACCACCCTTGACGAAAGTTCTTTCCAGAAGTTTTACTTCTGCCGCCTTCAGCATGGCATCAGCGGCTTCGATGGAAGGAACCAGTCCGTATGTTTCGATCATTCCTAAAGCTTCCATTCGCTGACCTCCTTATTCTTCTTGATTAATGAGTTGCGTAGAAGACAGTTACTTTGTTCGGGGATCCGAAGGTGAGCTTGGCACCATTCTGGAAGAACAGACAGTCTCCCGGATTTCCGGTAAAGATCCGGCCGTCCTTTTCCACCGTTAACGTACCGTCTACGACGTAATAAATTTCCTGACAGGCAACATCCCAAGGGAAGCTGCAGTTTTCAATCGTCATGAATCCGGCATTCATTGCCGATCCATCGTCTGCACCGATCAGTTCATTGTAAAATACTTTGTCTGCAGGATTTCCTGTATCCAGCGGTTCCCACTTGGCTGTATTGCTGCGAACCAGCTTTACAAAACCGTTTCCGTCGCTTTCGGATACATAAGGAACGTCCTGACCGATGGAATTCATTACGCTTCCCAGCATGCCTTTATCCATCAGCGTCTTGAGCGCCTTGTAGATCAGCTCGCTGTCGATTCCGCCTGCTGCCGCCGGAGCGCATGCGTGCGCATCCTGTGCCGGTGCTGCTTCACACGGCTGCGCGCTGCAGCATTCTGCCTGCGGTTCGCCAACCTTGAATTCGATGTCAGCTACCGCTGCCGCATCCTTTGCGGATGGCGTAATGAGCGTGTCTGCGTCGATGTACATTACTTTATGACCCTGCTGTGCACAAGCTTCAACTTCCTTTGCACAAATCAGTCGTTTCATGTGTCCACATCCTTTCATCTATCGCACTGCTTCAAGTAATAAATTGTTATCTATGATAATACACATCTTACAGAAGAGATGGTACTAACAGTTCTGACGGCGAAGGGATGACTTCCGAATTTACCAGAAGACCCTTCTCCTGTGCGATGGCTTCGCCTGCATCAGTTCCGGCCTTGACTGCTGCCACATCACCTGTGTAGGTGAAGTATGCCTTGCCGCCCAGTCCGTTACCGAGACGAAGTTCGATCGCCTGCAGCTCTGCTGCTTTTAAAATCTGATCTGCACAGATGATCATTGTTGCCAGGGAGAAAGATTCCATGATCCCGATCGCCTGTACGCGGTCCGGCATCGTTGCTCCTGTGATCGCCGGGAATACTCCGGGATCTACATTAGGAATTACGATGGAATCTACAAAGAACTCCTCCGCCATCCGTTCACCGATGCGGACAGAATCTTCAACGGCTGCCACATCACCGTGAACGATGGCGATGTACTTGCCCGGGCATGTCGATGCTGCCGTTACGATTTCTACTTCAGAAATCTTGACCATCTGGTCTGCAGCGTAAATGCCTCTGGCGATGCTGTTGAATTCAACCATTCCTATTGCTCTCTGCATCTTAATTCCTCCTTATCTCAATATAGTCTGCCGTCACTTCGCTGACCGTGCCGCTGATACTTGTATGGATCGCAGCCCCAAGGCTGCCTTCCGGTATCTGCCCGATCATCTGTCCGGCCTGCACCTGCTGTCCGACACTTACTATCGGAGCTGCCGGCGCACCCACATGCTGTCTTGTGGAAATGCGGATCACTGCCGGTGAGAACTCCATGTCCGTCATCGGCGCCGGGAGATCGAAATCGCGAAGTCCCAGTCTTGCGATCAGCCGCTTGCTCGGAACCAGACGGTACGGACGAATCGAACGCGGTTCGAACTCCGTCTTTTCCGGCTTATATTTGATCTTCTGTTCTGCCAGTTTTTCTTTAAAGTACAGGTTCGCCATCCTAGGATGGAGACCTGCCGGACAGGCGAAAAGTTCACACATATTGCACTGACAGCAAAGCTGTGCAATTTTCTGTCCTTCCAGGTCATCGATCTTATAGTTGAGAACTCTCATCATCTTATGCGGCTGCATGTTGTGTCCCAGAAGATAACGCGGACACATGTCCGTGCACATCCGGCACTGTTCACAAGTCGCTTTGTTGACTCTTCTCGCCTGTTCCATCGTGACCGATTTCTTACGGATCAGGAAATGGCTTTTCTTCAGGATCACGAAGCCTTTGTTCTTCTTCGTGATGAATCCGCCGATATCCGTCTTCACAGGTCCCATCATAGGACCGCCGTCGATGACTGCATAGTCGGTGAAATCTTCGATTCCCGAAAGTTTCAGCACATCCATGACCGGTGTTCCAACAGGAACCTTTACTGTCACCCGGTTTGGTACATCGCCTGTTACAGTGATGTACTTCTCCGTTACCGGAATTCCCTGGGAAGCCTTATAGATATTAAGTGCTGTCTCTGAGTTGACTACAACACATCCTACCATGATCGGGATCCCTGTTTCCGGAACGACTCTTCCGGTCAGCTGGTATACCAGCACCTGCTCGTCACCCGCCGGATATACGTCAGGAAGTTCTCCCACCTCCACGTATCCATCCAGCTGGAGAGCTTTGATCCGTTCTTTAAGAAGTTCGATGACTTCTCCATGTTTACTCTTGATACCGATGATTGCTTTTTTCGCGTTTACCAGTCTGCCGGCTTCTGCAAAACCCTTGATGATCTCATCCGGGTAAATTGCCATCAGCTGCTGGTCAACGCGCAGCAGCGGTTCACATTCCGCTCCGTTCATCAGTATGTATTCTGCCTCTGATGTGAGTTTTGCATGGGTAGGAAAACCTGCTCCACCCGCACCAATGATTCCGGCATCTTTTATCTGATCTAAAAGATTCATCCTCATACCTCACTTCATCATTCAAATTCACAATCTTCGTCGATGATTCCAACTACGACGGCATCGACCGGCATATTGTCATCGCCCAGCATTCTTCTGGCAGAAGAACCGGTCGTTACGACAACTCTGTCGCCGATTCCTGCACTGATAATGTCAACAACGATGATTTTCTTGCCTGTATCCGTACCGCCTCCGATGATTTCAGCCTGCATCAGTTTCAGGCCGTTGAGGGATTCTGCTTTTCTTGTGGACCAGATATGGTTCGTTAATCTAGCTGTAATCATAAGTACTTGCTTCCTCCTTCCGCTTCCTGTTTGATCTGTGCAAGTGCTGACTCTACAGACGCTGTATCGCCGAAGATCGCCAACAGTATCATATTCTGCGGGCAGCTTCCCCGAATATCCTCTACGGTTACGCCAACCGCTTTTTCTGCGATATCCGCAGCGACAACCATTTCGATCATCCTGCCCTGTACCAGACCAATGGCATCTATCAGCGGCGGAACCTCTGATTTCAGAGATCCTTTCCGGCGCATCAGGATGTCCACAGTGCCCGGTGATGGTGATTTTATGATTCTAATCTCCACGTCAGCGCCTCCTGTCTACATCTCTTCCTGTTTGCAGCTCAGTGCAATACCGAGCGGCGTTACAAACATCGGATTGTGTGGTTTATGGGTATATACCCCTGTCTTCTTTTCGATCATATCTTCGATCCCTGTGAAGCAGCAGGTACCACCGACCAGTGAAATTTCATCGACCTGATGTCCTTTAATGTGATTGCTGATGATCGAAGATACCTTGTCTACCACCGGTTTGATGACCGGTGCCAGTTCCTTGTGATGAGATTCGTCTCTCTTGAAAACTTCCGCTTCCTGAAAAGACTTCCCATAAGCTCCTGCGATCACCAGTGAAAAATGAGTACCGCCGGTAGGCTCATCTGCGATATACACCACTTCTCCATCCTTTAAGATGGAAATACCGGTCGTACCGCCGCCGATATCTACCACAGCTCCATTTTTCATCTGAAGCACCTGGTTGGCAGCCGTTGATTCATCCAGCAGATTCGTACATTCGAATCCGGCTCCCTGGATCACGTTCTTGACTGCACCCGAGTCTAAAAGATCCGTTCCCGGCGGGATCGCTCCTGCCGCATAGATCAGCTCGGTGTCCAGCTGCTCTTCGATCTGCTCCTTCAGTTCTCTTACGATCTGAACGGCACCGATATAATCCACTACCATGCCGTCCCGGACTACGTCCGCATAACGATATGCGCCTGCTACCGGTCTTTTGTTCTCATCCAGAACCGCGATCACTACACACGCGGTTCCCAGATCGACTCCGGTATAGTACACAGAAGATTTTTCGCGAACAGGATGTTCGATTACCTTTTCAAAGTCTTCTACCATCTTGTCACAGTATTCGAACGCTACGCTTTTCTCTGACATTCTTTACCTCCCATCGCACCGCATATCATCTGCGATATCGTATTGATGATCTCGTTGAGTCTGGCTTCCAGAGTCTGACACAGCTTCTCATCTGCGATCAGTTCCTGTGCATCGAGACTGAAACATTCCAGTTCGCTGCGCAGTCTGTCCAGCAAGAGCATCTCTCTGCCCTTTGGCATCTGCATGTGAAACTCAGTGATCTCAAAACAGTCGCCGATGCACTGGGAAAAGTTTTCCCCGTTCATCCCGGAGCATGCATTGCATACCAGTTCCGTCGCCTCACATTTGCCCTCGGACACGCTGCCAAGTGCTGCAAACTGCCGGGAGAGTCCCGTCAGCTGCTGAGAAAGGCACAGATCCGTATCCAGCAGGTCTCTTGCTGTCAGGAGGAAAAGAGACTGCAGCGCTTTCATCCTGCTGCAAAGCTTTTTCCCATTCCTGCATCCGGAAGAGGATTCCGTCTTAGCTGCCTGAGCCGCTTTGGCCTTTTCCTTTTTCTGTGCGTCAAGCACAGCCATCGGGTCATTGCGGTCATACATATCGACGCCCCTGTCTACCAGAAACTGTCTGGCTCCCGGCGTCAGCCGTTCCCCCTCCTTCAGGTCGTAGTCCGTAAAGGGCTGTTTCTTATATAAGTCCCTTAAGTCTTCTTCCGTTATGAACTTCATGTAAGCCCTTTCCTTTCTTTTAACTCTAATAAATAACGTTTCAATTCCTCAACGCCGGTTCCCTCCGGCACACTTACTGCGAAGTATGGCTTTCTTACACCGGTCTTTTCCAGCTGGCGCTCGCAGATCTCTCTGTTCTCCGGCATCAGATCACATTTGCTTATGACCCCTATGACCGGACAGTGAAATGCGCGGGCAAATCCGTGGGAATAAACCTCTGCCGTTCTGGACTGATCTATAAGAAGCAGGATGCACCAGGCGTCCTGCGCCAGTGCGATCATATGCTTGTACATCCAGGCATTCTCGATATATGCGCTGGGAACGTCGATGGTTTCCAAGCCGTATATCGTATCCTGTGTCCTCCGCAGCGGACCGTCGTAGTCGTTGATGGAATTGACAAGGGTCGTTTTACCACATCCCTTGGGTCCTATCACCATAATGCGCTTTTTTCTCATGTCCTCGTAATCGGTACTGTCGTAAAGTCCAGTTCGCTGCAAAGTGTATCGGTTACGGCTTTCAGTGCCGTCTCCACGCTTTGCACATCACCGGAGATCACGACGGACCCTGTGAAACGATCGAGAAATCCGATTTCTACATCCGCTTTCTTCGTTGCGATATCAGCAGCAATTATGGCTGTCTCGTATGGTGATAGTGTCAGAATACCGATGGCGCCTTTATCATCGATCCCAAGACGTTCGTAGATGTCGAACATCGGCGATGCGATCACATGCGCGATGGTCACCTGTTTGCCCGGAACCGACTCCTGTATGATTCGTTCCATCGGTTTTTCATTCATGATTCCCATTCGGCATCACCTTTCTTACTGCTTAATGTCTTATAACGGAAACCGGGAAATCGTATTCCCTGATCCAACCCTCGATCCGATCCAGATCCGCATCATCCAGGCTTGGATCGCCCTCTATCGGATAATCCATTCCCAGCTGCACGTATTTATTTACGCCCAGCTTGTGATACGGAAGAAGATCGATACCTTCAAAATTCTTGAATTCTCTAAATGGTTTGAGGAATTCTATGACTCCTCTGATTTCAGCTTCGCTGTCGTTTATCCCCTTGAGCATAGGCATCCGGACCTTTACATGATTTCTCTTCATGATCAGTTCTTCCAGATTTTCAAGGATCATCTCGTTGCGAACTCCTGTCAGCTCAAAGTGTCTGTCCGGATCGATGTGCTTCAGATCGAAGAGGAAAAGATCGACATATTCCGCAAAGCGAAGGATCGTTTCCTTTTTCGTATATCCGCACGTCTCAATAGCCGTATGCAGACCTTCCTGCTTGCATGCCTGCAGCAGATTGATGGCCGCTTCCGGCTGGGAAGTCACTTCACCGCCACCTAGAGTCACGCCGCCGCCGGACTGATCGTAAAACGCTCTGTCCTGCTCTACATACTCGAGAAGTTCTGAGATCGGAACCTGCTCTCCGGCTACTTTCAAAGCTTCCGGAATGCAAGCTTCCACACACTGACCGCATCCGATGCAGTCAATGCTGCGATCGATGATATGCTCTCCTGAAGAGGATATACTGTGGATCTTCTGTGGACAAACGGGAACGCACGAGCCGCAGCTCACGCATGTCGTCGGTTTAAACATGATCTGATATTTCCGTTCCAGTCCCTCCGGATTCGAACACCACTTACAGCGAAGCGGACATCCCTTAAAGAAAACCAAAGTTCTTACGCCCGGTCCATCATACATATTGTATTTCTGCTTGTTGAATATGAACGCTTTTCTTTCGATTACGTTATTATCGCCCATTTTATTCTCCCGTCTGTGGATAAAATCCTGATTTAGAACTTGGTCAGCATCGTTCTGCTGATGATTTCATCCTGTACGTCCTTGCACAGTTCTGTGAAGAATGCACTGTAACCTGCTACGCGGACAACCAGATCCTTGTAGTTTTCAGGATGCTTCTGTGCATCGATCAGCGTTTTGTTGTCCATGTAGTTGAACTGCATTTCGCCGTTTCCGAATGCACATGCTGTACGCAGCAGTGTGATGATGCCGTTTTCACCTTCCGGTGTATCCAGCAGTCCTGCCATCAGCTTGAAGTTGTGTACCATACCAATGTTCATGTTGTCGTTGGACAGTTTTGCTACAGACTTGATGATCGCTGTAGGACCATTGAAGTCAGCACCCTGCGTCGGGCTGATACCGTCGGATAACGGAGTCCATGCCTTACGTCCGCCTGCGGATGCACCAGTCAGCTGTCCAAACGGAGTATTGTTGGAAATGGAGAGTGTACCATGGCTCAGTACGGAGTACAGAGTCTTGTACTGTCTGTGTTCCATTTCTGTAAAGTTGATCAGGTCTGCTGCGATCAGGTCTGCGTAATCATCATCATTACCATATTTCGGAGCAGCCAGGCAGTCTGCCTTGATCTGATCATATCCTTCGAAGTCAGCCTTCAGAGCTTCGTTCAGCTGCTTCAGTGTGTATTTCTTATCATCGAATACCAGTTTCTTGATGGCTGCCATAGCATCTGTATAAGTTGCCAGACCAGACCATACAACACCAGGTCCGAAGTTGTACATCGCACCGCCGGAAGATACGTCCTTACCCTTTTCCATGCAGCCTTCGTACATGATGGACATCAGCGGCTTCGGTGCCAGATCTCTGTGTACACGCTGGGAAATTACTGTTGCTACAGCAGTCCACTTGGTGATGTACTTGATCTGTTCCTTAACAGCTGCATCAAACTGATCATATGTCAGATACTGATCCAGGTCTCCAAGATCAGGAGTGACCTGCTTGCCATACCAGAGTGGAACACCGTGGTTCAGTACCAGTTCGATACAGATCGGCCACTGCGTGTAAGCAGTGGAAGTCCACTGATACAGTCTTCCTGCCTTCTGCGGTTCTACGCATCCCATCAGGCAGTAGTCTCTCGCATCTTCGATGGAAACGCCCTTTGCCAGCATCATCTTGATGTGAGTATCGTCGAAGTGACATGCAGGGAATCCCATACCGGAACGAACTACGTCTACGATCTTCCTCATGTACTTCTGAGGCGACTTGTTGTTGATACGACATGCCAGAGATGGCTGGTAGATCTTTACGTGTCTTACAGCATCCATCAGCAGGTAAGTCAGTTCGTTTGTAGCATCTCTGCCGTCACGAGTCAGACCGCCTACGCACATGTTTACGAACGGCTGATATCCTGCGAAGAACTTGGAACCGCCTTCACTTGTGATCCACATCATTTCAGACATCTTGATCAGCATACATCCAGCCAGTTCAAATGCCTGGAAGTTGTTCATGCGTCCAGCGTCCAGATCAGCCTTGTAGTAAGGGTACATGTACTGGTCAACACGACCGATGGACATACCAGTCTGGTTTTCTTCTACCGGCAGCAGGGACTCGATAGTCCATACAGCCTGGATCGCTTCCCAGAAAGTATCCGGTTTGTGAGCCGGTACCTTGGCATTGACTTCAGAGATCTTCAGCAGTTCTTCTTTTCTCTGCGGATTTGTTTCCTTTGCAGCCAGCTCAGCAGCATACTGAGACATACGGCGTGCATAAGCCATAACACCTTCTGTCGTGTCAATAACGGATTTATAGAAATAGATCTTGTCCAGATCATCCGGGTTTTCGTAGTCCAGCATTGCCAGGTGTTCCTTGGCTTCATTCTGGATATCGATCATGCCCTTCTTCATCAGGATCACGTCATATCCAGGGTTGGAGTCTCCACCGCCGTTTACTGCGTGGTAAGAACAGTCGGAAACGAAGGATTCGCCGGACAGTTCCCATACGCCGGCTTCACGATACTGGCTTTCGCAGTATTCGTCAACGGATTTGCCTTCCCAGAACGGGAACAGTTCATCTCTCATGACTCTCTTGTCTTCATCAGAGATGTAGAACGGATCCTGCGGACGGCTGCCGATAGTGTCGATTTCATCCACCATCCATCTCCATGCGATATCAGGAGAAAATGCTCCTGCACGCGGTGCGCCGTTCGGTGCTCCGACGATCAGTTCGTTGTCCTGGATCACCAGAGGAGCAGTTTCACAGCAGTAACGGAAGCACTTTGCACGAAGTTCGATCTTCGGCATACCAGGGTTCTCCTTGGTGATCTTCGTTACCGCACGCGCTCTGTGAGTCGTAATGGACGGAACCTGCTTTAAGAAATTCTCTTTCAGTCTTACCAGACGCTCTGTCGGGCCTACTGGAACTCCATCTTCGTCAACCTGAGTAGTTGCCGCAGCGATGGAGGAGTAGTAAGCCGGATGCTCATGGCTTCCTCCAGGAGCAGGTGCCGGCTGAGCCTGTGCCGGTGTTACTGTGGAAATGTCTCCAGAAACGGATTCAAACATTTTCATCAGAGAAGTGCGTTCTTCATCAGACATGTTTTTCGTTGCTTCTGCAATTTTATTTGAAAATTCACGAATATCCAAATCTATTACCTCTCTTTCTCTATCGAAACGAATTAGCTATAACTGATTATTGATACTTGCCAGTGCATCTTCCAGCAGCCGCTGCAGTTTTCTGAGGCTGTCCTCATCTGCTGCGCCTCTGCATCCAGATGCATCGGCCGGCGTGCCCATGCCCAGATCTTCGATCCGGCGAACACCGTATCCAACTTTTCTCACATAGATGAGATTCATCGGAGATACGTTATCCGAGGTAATGCCCTGTCCGGCAGAACCGCTTCCCAGTGTCATGGCCGGGAACAGATTCGTGGTCGCTCCCATACTGCCGTATACGGCCGGGGTGTTGACCAGCATTCTTCCTACCGGTTTTTTGATTGCAAACTGATGGATCACGTCAGGATCCTTAGAGTGGATCACCAGCGTATGTCCATGGCGCTCTGATAACAGAAGTTCGATACATTTCTCGCAGGCATGCATCCAATCATCCTCGATGAAATATGAGAGGACCGGACAAAGTTTTTCTTTCGAGTACGGATTGTTTTCCGATACATACTTCTGCTCTGCCAACAGTACTTTCGTCCCGGCTGGAACATCGATCTTAGCCCAGCGAGCCAGATCTTCTGCCGCCTTTCCGGCCAGTTCCGGATTGGCGCTGCCGTCTTTAAAGTAAAAGAGCTTTCCGAGACGCTCTGCTTCTTCTTCTGTCATGAAGTAAGCTCCGCTTGCTTCAAATTCGAGTCTTACCTCTGCTGCAATGCAGCTGTCCACGACAACGGACTGTTCCGCTGCCGACACGACGCCATTGTCAAATGTCTTGCTTGCTATGATATCCTGGACTGCCTGATGGATGTCAGCCGTTCGCTCGATGAACGCCGGTCCGTTACCTGTTCCTCCATAGATCACCGGTTTTCCGGAATGATATGCATCTTCCAGCATGCCCGGAACTCCTGTGTTCATGATCATAGAAGTCCATTTATGTTCCATCAGTTCCTTCGTGCCCGCTTTTGTCACGGTATGAAGGTATGCCAGCGCCCCTTCCGGGAGTCCGCAGCCTTCGGCTGCCTGAATCAGAATGTCCAGCACTCTGGAAATGGATTTCTGCGCTCTTGGATGCGGTGAAAACAAAACGCCATTGCCGGACTTGACAGCGATCAACGCTGTGTATATGGTCGTGGAAACAGGACTTGTCGCCGGGCAAAGGCTTACTAAAACACCCATTGGCACTCCTACATCCATGATCTGTTTTTCCTGATCCGTGCGGATAACGCCTACGCACCGCATATTTCGCAGATGAGCCGGCAGGTATTCACAGGCAAACCTGTTCTTGATGAACTTGTCCTGCCACTTACCGTAATCCGTTTCCTCTGCAGACATCACTGCCAGTTCCTTCGCATGAGACGAAGCCGCCTGTGCCATAGCCTCGACGATCTCGTCCAGCTTTTCCTGCGGGAAGGTTGCCAGTTTCTGCTGCGCTTCATATGCATTTTCAGCCAAGATACGAGCTTCCTGGATCGATAGCAAATCGTTATCAATGATATTCACTTTCATTTGCATCTCTCCTTTTCTTTATAAGTTCGTCATCATATCCAGATTTTTTATTCTGCCGGATACGGAAGCAGCTTGTCCAGCGAATACTGGCATGTGATCTTCTTCAATCCTTCGTGCGGTCTTGCGATCACCGTGGAACTGTAAACCTCATGTCCAATTGCTTCTACTGCTTTAATTCCTGCTGCAACAGCAGTCTTGCATGCTCCGACATCTCCTTCTACCAGCACCGAGATATATCCGGATGCGGTATTTTCAAAACCGATCATTTCTACATCGGCTGCCTTGCACATTGCATCGGCTGCTTCGATACAGAATACGATACCGAAAGTTTCGATCATGCCCAGAGCTTCTGTTCTGATTGCGCCAGGTTCCAGCAGTTCTTCGTCACACTGAGTATCTACATCATAGATGGATACTACATCCCCGATCGGACGGATCGGTCTTGGAATGACATCGGTAGCTGTTAATGTACCGATGGCTTCTGCAGCTTCTGCACCTGCCTTGATCGAAGACTTTACAGCAGCAACATCTCCCTTGATGAACATCGTTACCAGGGTAGATCCTACGTTTTCATAAGATAACAGATCTACTTCTGCTGCCTTGAGCATCTTGTCACATGCTTCCAGTGCAGGTACCATGCCGATCGTTTCCAGCATACCCAGTGCCTGGTCTGCATAATATCTTGCCATAACAAGAATCTCCTTTCCTGAAAATCTTTGACACATGCCGTCCCGTTTTCATTGCGGCGGCAGTGCCGGGCTTTTTTACAAGTAAACCGAAAAAGGATGAAACACCCTTTTTCGGATACTTATATCACTAATTTTAAATTAGTCCTTGATGTACTTGTTGATCGTATCGATGCCTTCCTGACTAGACTTATAATAGATAACCAGCTTGCCATCCTTGTCCAGCTCATAACGGCTTTCGTCGATCAGTCCGTTGGAGCACGCTGTCATCAGAGCTTCGTCCATAGCGTGATCCTTAAATGCCTTGAAATTGCCGTACTGTGCTCTAAGAGCATCCTGTACGTCAGCTCTGCATGCTTCTTTACCGTCTGTAAAGTACTTCAGTACTGAAAAGAATAATGGTCTCATGTTCCTACGCCTCCTTCTCTGTTGCCTTCTGCTGCGAAATAGCGAGAACGAAGATACCGATTACCATGGTGATAGCTCCTACCCAGCCTGGCCATGCGATGTTCCATCCGTCTCCGCCGAAAATAAGTCCGCATACAACGAGGCAGTACAACGGTCCCCAGAATGCGTATGTACCATTGCAGCCCATACCTAAAGCAGCACCGCACATGGAAGCACCCTTATACCAGAACTTGAAGGACCAGGATGCGAACACACCACCGATGAAGAACATCCAGATGGACGGTCCGTCAGCCAGAGCATGTCCTACCAGAGCCAGTCCGGATCCGATTCCGTCTCCGCCGATCATAGCCAGCAGGGAGCACAGGATAACAGCGTTTACGATACCGGATGTGCACTGACGGATGCAGATAGCAACTTCAGTGTCAACCATGCAGCATGCATAGCCGCCTACTGCGCCTTCGATACCCCAGCCCAGAGCTGCGCAGAATGCTGCGATGATACCGATTACTGACTGACCAGACATGTTTCCGAAGATACCTGCAAGTCCGCCTTCCGGAATGCCATATCCGAACAGACCGATGATTACAGCTGCTGTGAAGCAGATCACGATACCGAGGATCATGCCGCCGCTAAGCTTCTGCTTGTAAATGATTCTTCCGATGATCGCGCCGATTGCCGCATTCAGTGCTGCGATCGGAACGATGATGGAACCAGCCATCTGAAGCCCGATTACGTAAGCAGTGGAAGCTAAAGGTCCACCGATGATCGCTGCAAGGATCAGGATCCTGCCCGGCTTCGTGTTGATGGATCTTGCGAAATCACCCAGTCTTCCGATGATTGCTGCGTAGATCAGAGTCCATACTGCGGAACAGATATCGTTTACTGCTGCACCTACTGCAGACAGTGTGTAAACAAGTGCGAATGCAGAAAGTCCTGCTGCCACTCCTGTTCCACCATAATAATCAACCCAGATTCCGGATGCCATACCCTGTGTCAGGAACGCCGTATAGCCACCATACAGAAAACCTGACATCAGCGCGATGAAAATACCTTTTTTACGGTACGATTTTTCCTGCGCCTGTTTTGCCGCTAAGGCGTTGTTCGGCGCAGTCATTGCACTATCGCTCATAATACTCCTCCTTTTTAAATGAATGATTGCAACATAACATAACGGAGATTCTATAATCTCACCTTTATTTTATCCCATACTCCTATGAGGAATGTCAATGACAAAAAAAACTTCCAAAATATCGCCTTGAATTTGAGTTTTTTCCCCCTTGTATTTCGTGCCTCTTCGATAAAAAAGTTCTGTCGTCCGCCTATTTTTTGAAAAATTCCGACATTTTAAACCTTCTAAACCCTTGCAACATCAACAAGAACGCCATTTTCAAAAAAATGTCTTTAGGAAAAAGATCTCTTGTGCTCCCATTCGGGAGCACCGCTTTCTTTCCCTAAACAGTCCACAATCAAACCTTGCCCTATAGGGCATGCTTATTTTAGCTGTACTGATCTTCCTGCTTCTTAGCCTCTTCCCACGGGAGCACGTCCCCATCCTCCTTAAGGAATTCCAGTAATTCCGGAACTCCCTCACCTGTATAAGAGCTGATACGAAAGATCTTTTCGCAGCCGGCGAGCCTGAGCCACTCCTCCGCCTGGCGCACATTCGCCTGCGGATGATCGATCTTGGTAACGATCCCGATCACCTCACGATTACACAGCGTCGTTACATTGGGTGGATACAGAGAGTACGGTTCAATGGCACTGAGCAACAGTCCCACAACATCCGCTTCATAAGAATAGACGGCAAGTGCACCGCCTAATGTCTTGGTTTCTGCATATTCCCCCGGCGTATCGATGATCACATCATAGTTGTTCACGTACTGGGTCTTGTGATATGTGATGTGCTCCCCTTTCATTGCCTGAGTCAGCGAAGTCTTGCCAGCTTCACTTCGTCCGATAAAAATAATCTTCCTCATAGGGCATCCTTCCTACCTGCGTGTGATCTCGCAGCAGGAATACCCCAGGTCGTCACGGAAATACCGCACGATTTCGTTCACTGCACTGTTGACCTCCGAAAGAAGTCCTGTAATGATAAGTGTTCCGCTGAAACGATCTACAAATCCCAGGTACACATCACCCGTCTTAATGGATATATCGCTGGCGATCACCGCTGATTCCGGCGGACTCATATTGAGTATGCCGATGGCTGAATTACCATAATCCACATCCGGGTTCAGCCCCAGCTTTTTATATACGATCGGTCTTGGTCCACCGATCACATGGGCCAGCGTGATCTGTTTTCCCGGCACCAGTTCCTGAATGATCCGCATTTTCCCTTCTGCATCCTGCGGATCCGTCGGGAGCATTTGCTGTAAATCTTTTATATCATTTATGTCATTAAAATTCATACCTGTTCTCCTAAACTGCTAAAATCATTTTACAATGTCCACAAAAATCTCCGTCACGAAGTCTTTGGATTTCCGAATGGTCCAGTAATCCGTCACGTATCTCTCGATGGAGGAATTCCCGCATTTATAGCCGTGATTATCCGCCCATCTGAAAATCTTGCGGTACGTTTCATTGATCGTATCGTGCGAACCTATATGGTAAGCCGACAGCATCATCTTGCCGCCGAAAGTCATTGTTTTATTATCGTCGATGTCCCGCGCTCCCCGTTGAAATACGTAAGCAGTCGTTGACCTTCCTTCCATCTTTTCCTTCACATCAGGGAAATACATACAGACCGGTCCCGTGATCGCATGCCCGATCTCCTCCAGATAATTAGTCCATTCGATATTGATGATAGACTCCATATAATTATGAGTGAACTTCTGCTCCATGTAGCACGCAGAATGAGTCTCAACGTATTTGACTGAAACTTCCGTTACGTTGTTTTCCAGTACGCTCTCCGCTTCAAGAATGAGATCATACCAGTCATTTACAGACGTATACGCTACGTTGATATCTTCCCGCTGCTGCTTCAGCTCGTCGATTTTCTTCCGGAATCCCCGCTCCTGCACCTCATAGGTGTCACTTTCCAGGAATTCCTTCATTTCTTCCAGCTTGAACCCCATCTGCTTGAAATACTTGATGACCGGCACTAAAAGCAGCGTCTCCCTGTTATAGTACCTGTATTTGTTTTCCTCACAGATATAATCCGGTGATATGATGTTGATCTTATCGTAAAAACGAAGCGCTTTCTTAGATACATTGCAGATCCGGCTCACTTCTCCGATGGAATACAGCTCCTGCTGCACATTCGTTTTTTTTTCATCCGCCATAATTTCCTCCTCCTGCAAAGTCTGCTCCTCACTGTCTTTCATTTCTGATCCGTGCTTCCGCATCATCCAGCGATGCATATCCGTAAAACGCTGTTGTCGTCCGGTGGATCACAAAAGACGGATTATGCTCTTCGTCCTTCGGATCGATTCCGGCAATCTGCCGGTAATACAGTTCCAGTGTTCTCTGGGAATAAGTTTTCAGCTCTCCTATAGCGTAGAGATGAAACGATACGTTTCCCGCCTCTGCTCCCTGTAAAGGCCGGCTTTTGCTGTAAAGCGCTGGATACCGTGCGTCGAAGGCTTTTTCAAAACCTAAAAGCAGGTTGGCGATCCGGTCTACCAGTTCCTCCTTTGCAGGAGAGACCTGCGGAAGCACCGGCTTGAGCTGTTTGTCAAAATAAGCGGGATCCGTATATTCCATCATGTAGCCGTATTTCTCGGTCACCATATTGCGCCCTTCCCGCTGCGCCTGCAAAAGATCCTGCTCATAGCTCTGAAGCATCGCTTCGCTCAGTGCCGAAAACTGGCTGAATCGCATCACATAAAAGGTCCACTCATCGTCCTGGCAGGCTGCCCTGCCTCCCGTGTTGGTCACCTTGTCAAACATGTCCCATTCCAGCTCAATGATCCTGTTGATCAGTCCGTCCTTCGAGGTATCGTTTTTTTTCATCGCATCGTTTATATATCTCATGAAAACTCATCTCTCTTTCCTGCAAAGCCTGCTCCGCAGCGCTTTGCTTCCCGGTCGACCTAGTCGTAGTCCACCATGATATGCAGATCCTTCAGCCGTGCATCGCGGATCCCTCTCATCAGTTCTTCACCCTGCACCTGCAGAAACGCCTCCGTGCTTCTGGTAAATCCTCTGCGGTTCAGCTCACGCCCCACTGCAATGCAGATGCGCTCGATCATCTGTTCCTTTCGACCAGCGTTTTCCATCCGGTCTGTGATCTGTGTCAGTTCCGCCAGGAGTCGCACTTCTTCCTGGAGCACAGGAAACCTTTCTGCCCCGCGGAAGATCCATTTATAATACGGCATGTACGCTTCATTGAGTAGATAAACAGCCGACATAGCTGTTTTGACAAATTCTGCGCACGCCAGGTAAGCAGCCTGACTATCGCCCCGCTTCATGCATCTGCCATAGTTGTACTGACCTGCCTGTGCCATCACAGCGCACCGGGCCGCCAGTTTCTTCTTTAATACATCTTCCGGGTAAAACCCTTTCAACGTGCTCCGGATCTGTGAAAAAGTTCCCAGATGATCATCAAAAACTTCGCCACTGGTCACCGTCGCCAGAAAGCGTTCCGGGATACGAAACCACTCCATATTGTCCTGCGGAGCGTGGGAAAGCCCGGTGAATTTACGATAAAATCCTTCCAGCGGAAGAACTCCGATCCGGCCTGTGCCCTGTGCAGATGTGATCCTCGTATAGCCTTTGTAAGAAGCCGGCAGGCTATCGTATGCCCGCTGCATCTCGGTACCTGCCTTCGCGTAGAGTTCCTCCGGCACCCACAGACAGAATGCCGGCCCGAAATCGTGATCCGTAGAAAGTTCATCATCGAATCCCAGACATTCCGAACCTTCGCCGACAAGACCTGCCGCCAGATACGGTTTGTATTGTGCCAGCTGCGTATCGATCATCGGTTTCCCGTATTCTTCATAATACGCTCTGGAAAGTTCCAGTCCTTTCATCACGCCATTCCTTTCAGTTTCGCCAGATTGGCTTCTAATATCTTATAGTATTCGGTACGACCGAAATCCCGTTCCATCAGCGTCAGTGCTTTTTCATACCAGTGGATGGCCTGCGGGATCTGTCCCTTCAAATAGTAGACCTGTCCCAGTCCTGCACACGCTGACGAATAGTGAACATCACCGCCACCGTCTTCTTCAAACATCCGGCACGCCTCTTCGAAGCTTTCCCGTGCCATTTCCAGTTTGTTCTGTCGCACCTGCAGCTCTCCAAGATTGATGTACGTCGTTGCCAGCTCGCCTCTGCACTCCGGGATCCCCCGGATGATGCGAAAGGCTATATCAAGCGCCTGCTCCGCCTTGTCGAACTCTCCGGTATCCCTGTATACCATGCTGATGTTGTTGTTCAGTGCCGCCATTCTGTAATCACCTGCAAGACCGCATTCCACCAGAAGATCTCTCGCCCTCAGAAAATACTGCAAAGCCTCCGGCAGTTCTCTGGAATTGACGTACACATCTCCCGCGTTGATCAGTGCAGTTGCGTAGTGTTCCGAATGGATCAGCCCCATGTGCTCCAGCTGCGTCAGTACCGTCTTATATAAATCCTTGGCACGGTCGATCTGACCCATAGTACGACAAAGCCCTCCCAGCTCGTTACTTACCGCAACGATCCCGGAGGTATCCTGTCTTTGCTGAGCTTCCTGCAGCCAGCGCTGCAGATAAGCCATCGTCTGCCCGCTGTCCTTTTGCTGAAACAGATCATCCAGTCCCTGATAGAACTTGTTTAAATCGATTCCATTCTCCATAACATCACCTACTCTTTACGAATAAAGTTAGTCATGACAGGTCGCTCGTATTCCGGCTGTTTCACACGTTCACGCAATCCTGCGTCCTTGTTGCGGATCGAATACGCGATGCTCTCTCCCAGCGTGCGCATCGTCTGCATGCCCTCTTCATCCTGTTTGACTTCCTCAGGCGAATTGCCGTGGACCTGATTCCAGTACTGCGATGTGGCAACAGTCATCTTGTTGATCATAAAATATTTGTTGATTCTGTCAAAAGCCGTGCTGGCGCCTCCCCTTCTGCAGGAGACAACTGCTGCGGCGATCTTCCCGTCCATCTTTCCACTGCGATAATTGCTGTAAAACAGTCTGTCCAGGAAACAGCAAAGCTGTCCGGATGCCCCGGCGTAATACACCGGCGATCCCACAACGATCCCGTCAAATTCCACGAGCCGTCTTGAGATCTCATTGACCCCGTCATTGTCGAACACGCACTTGCCTGTTGCAAAACAGCTTCCACAGCCTACACATCCTCTGATCGGTGCTGCGCCGATATGATAGATCTCCGTAGCAACATCGTTTCTGTTGAGAGAATCCGCCACTTCCTTCAGCGCAGTATAAGTACACCCATACTGATGCGGGCTGCCGTTAATTAATAAAACCTTCATTTTTCAATCCTTACTGTAAGCCTTTATCCAGTAAATAGTGTGAAAATATAGTCTTTGTTTATTGTAGCATACTTTCTCATCGAATGTAAAGAATTCTGAATCCTCTTTTTCTTACAGCAGATCAAACACCTGGTGCAGATCCCCGATCTCATAATCGATCCTCAAGTTTTCCGGTGCTTCCTTTCCCGACGGGTTATACCAGCAGGTCAGGATCCCCGCGTTATTACCGCCGCGAATATCGCTGCTCAAAGAATCACCGATAATGATAGTCTCACGTGGATCCACCTGTCCGATCGAAGAAAAAGTTTTCTCAAAAAATTCAATGTTCGGCTTCTCCACACCCAGTTCTTCCGACAGGAATATCCCATCCATCAGTGCTCCAAGACCTGACAAACGCAGCTTCTTGTTCTGTGCGATGATCGTCCCGTTGGATACGACATACTGTCTGACTTTCCCCTGCAGCTTACGAACGATTTCCGGGCTGTTATCCCTCGGCACGATGGTATCCCCCAGCGCATACTGATACTTTGCATTAAACTCTTCTGCCACACCGGCATCCAGCCCTTCCGACGTGAAAAACTCTTTAAAACGTCCTACCAGAACCTGTTGTTTTGTGATCTCGTTTCGCTCCAGCCGCTCCCAGTAAGAGCGGTTTATCTTCGAATAGCGAGTCAGCATCTCATCGCTGCACTCTCCCAGGTCAAATTCCACAAACAGCTTCCGAATCGCAGCTTCTTCTGCCGCCAGAAAATCCAGAAGCGTACCATCCACATCCCATAAAATCGTCTGTATCATCAGTCCATATCCTCCATAAAAAATCACCTTCAAGCTATCTCTTTTATTTCCAGACTTCTTCAGCAATTTCTTTTACAAGCTTAAGCTTTGCCCACTGCTCTTCTTCGGTGAGTTTGTTTCCGATCTCGCACGAAGCAAATCCGCACTGCGGGCTGAGACAAAGCCTGTCAAGCGGTATGTATTTTGCCGCCTCATAGATTCTGGCAATAATATCTTCCTTGTTCTCAAGTTCCGGCGTCTTTGTTGTTATGAGCCCCAGTACGACCTTCTTATCACCCGATACTTTTGAAAGAGGTTCGAATCCGCCTGATCTGGCATCATCATACTCAAGAAGCAGAGCGTCCACATTTTCCTTTGCAAAGACATAGTCTGCTACAGAATCATAAGCTCCGCTGGCAAAGAATGTGGAATGATAATTCCCTCTGCATATGTGGGATGTAATGACCATGTCCTCAGGCTTGCCTTCCAGAGCGAGATTGTTTACTGCCAGCAACTGAGCCTTGACCTCTTCTAAATCTATTCCAAGAAGCTTGTATCTCTGCTTTGCAGCATCGCCAACTATCGCACCCCATGTACAGTCGTCAAGCTGAAGGTTGCGGCAGCCAGCTTCATAAAACTGCTTGATCACATCCTGATAAGCCGTTCCAATATCCCGGATCAGATCTTCGTTTGTGGAATAAAACTTTCTTGTGGATTCATGGTTTTCAGGAATGATCATCTGCTGAAACATCTGTGCTGGTGCTGGGATCGTATATTTTGCAACCGTGTTTTCATCCTCAAACTGCTTTAAAAATCTGAACCCTTCCACAAAAGGGTGTGGTTTTGCCTTTATCTTTCCGACAAGATATGTATCATCTAGGACAGCCAGCTCCGCGTCAAACTTTACGCCGTTACCTGTATTTTCATGGGCGACTCCATCAAATCCCCACATGAAATCAAGATGCCAGAAGCTTCTTCTGAATTCACCGTCAGTAATCACATGGAATCCAAGTTCTTTCTGCTTAGCCACAACCTTTGATACTTCCTCATCTACGATCTTATCAAACTCTTCTTTTGGCAGTTCTCCATTCTGATACGCGTTCTTTGCCTCTTTAAGGGCCTGCGGTCTTAAAAAGCTTCCCACAAAATCATATCTGTATGGTGTCTGTATTTTACTCATTTTTATATCCTCTCGTTTCTTTGTTTTCTTGAGGATATCCTACCACGTATATGCAATGATGAAAAATACATATAGTATGGGTTTGTCCATAGTTTTAATCTATGGACAAATGGTTTTTTAACGCTTCAACATAGAAGCAAGCATACTTACTTAACACCATGTTTTTCTTTTTCACAATACCTATTCTCATGGTCTTATCTACTGCAAGAGGCTTGGCGATAATGCTGCTGCCATTGAGTTCTGCATCAAGAACGCCGCTGCTCACCGTAAAACCATTCAATCCAATAACGAGATTGAATAAAGTAGCTCTATCTCTGACCTGGATATTTTTAGGAAAATCCAGCATGCTCATGAATTCTTCTGAAAAATAAAATGAATTCTTATTCCCTTGTTCATAGACCAGATATGGATACGCCTGCAGATCATCCGTAGCGATGATTTCCTTTTCTGCCAACGGATGGTTGTTGCTGATAAATACATGCGGGCCTGCTACATACATTTCCTCAAAAACCAGGTTATTGTTCTTGATCAGCTTAGATATCACCTCTTCGTTATGTTCTGAAAGATAAATCACGCCGATCTCGCTTTTTCCGTCAGACACATCCTCTATGATCTCTCCGGTCTGCGTTTCCCTGATAATAAAACTATACTGATCTGCATCGTATTTCTTGATCAGATCTACAAAGGCATTTACTGCGAAAGAATAATGCTGACAGGATACTGAAAATTTTGGTGTGCGCTTTTCACCGCCACCGAAATAATCTTTCATGTTGTCAGCCTGCTCTAAAAGCATTCTGGCGAAGGATAATAATTCTTCCCCTTCTCTCGTCACTGTCACACCTTTATTGGAACGAACAAATGCCGTAACGCCCATCTCATTTTCAAGGTTGTGTATTGCTGCACTTAAAGACGGCTGGGAAATAAAAAGTTTCTCCGCAGCTTCTGTAATGTTTCCACAGTCAGCTACCGTCACAATGTATTTTAACTGTTGCAATGTCATATTGAACGGCTCCTTTATTTTTATTTTCTTGCCGAACAGCACCTCTCTATTATAATTTAATGATCCCTGATTTGAAACGGATTTTTGCAACTTCAAAAAAGCGAATTGTTTTCCCGTCCTCTTCTTCTAAAATCAATCTATCAAAATCACTCTTATAGAGATTGTCCTGAATGATTCGATATTTTTCAAATTCACTTTCAGCAAACTGTTTCGCAATGGCTGCTGTTACTGTACCTTTATTTTGAAGGAGATCCGCATCATTGAACATCAGAAAAGCATCCAGTTTAGTTCTCCAGTCATTCATTGTCATCGGAATATGTCTCCTAGCTTGTCTGCTGGCATAATCCAGATACATCGTGACGATTTCATTTAATTCGCTCATTTTTTGATAAACGTTCAATTTTAGAGTAGACTTGAGTTTCTTTACTTGATCCAATAACTGTTTTCCGGTTCACTTTGACTGTGCTACATCTTTTATAACGGTTGCATCATCTCAAGAATGATTCCATCCGGGTCTCTGAAATAAAACGCTCTGC
>ERZ857998.583-NODE-583-length-49835-cov-4.842828_pt1 | contig 49835 bp, 42 predicted proteins | sample MGYA00519954_ERZ857998 | MGnify/ENA primary metagenome ERZ857998 (study PRJEB31778, sample SAMEA3449424) | human gut metagenome | biome: human gut; feature: human-associated habitat; material: faeces | place: United Kingdom | collected 2010/2012 ...
GGCGTGCTGGGACGCGTCATGTCGCTCTACCGCAGTTTCGGCCTGCTGCCCGCAGCCCTCGGACTGCTCGGCACGGGATTCCTGGCAGAAAATATAGGTCTCTCGACAACCTTCATCATCGCCGGAACGGTCATCGTTCTGGTCGGCATAACGGGTTTCTTCATCCCTTCGGTCATGCGGCTCGACCGCAAGGCATAAAAAAACGGCGGCCCTTTTCAGAGCCGCCGCTGTTTTCGCTTCCGAACGTCAGTTCTTCGGATAAACGTAACCGTTGTAATAGATTTTCTGATACAACGTGCTGCCGTTGTTCGACCAAACGTATTTCACATCGGGCGAAGGATAAGCCGAAGTATCGTAATTATAGGACTCGAAACTGCACTCCTGCGTTCCCTCGATGATCTGTCCGCTCCGGTAAACGCTGCCGGAGCTGAGGTAATAGCTCATTCTGAGGCTCGAACTGTCGATGCCGGTATACATAGAATAACCGCCGGCATCACCGCTGACCTTGAAATCCTTGCCCCGGCACTCCGAATAGACGAGGTCGGCGTTTGCACCTCTCAGCGAGAAATCGCCTCTCCAACTCGAAGAGACAGAGGAATTCTCGAAACTGGCGCTGATTCCGCTCAGAGATACGGTGTACGAAAGGCCCTCGTTATAAAGCGTCGTCGAACCGCCCTCCATATTCACCACGGTTGAGGTACCGATATCCGATCTGGCGGACAACGTCAGGCCCTCCTCGATCTCCACCTGCCACGTCTGGCTGCCATTGGTATCTTTCAGTTGTTCTACGCCACCAGTCTTGACCAGCATCGAACCTTTCAGAAAAAAGCCGTCGTACTGCTGGTAATCTCCGTTATAAGTGATTTTATAATCGCCTGCTCCTAAGCCATCAACTCCTGTTGCAGTTGGTGGAGTTTTAATAGTACCATAAACCCATGTACTATCTAAACCATTAATACCTACAGTAAGGTTTTTCTTTTCAACTTTTAGTGTAACTGTTGCTGTATATGTTTTTCCACCCATATCAGTTACTTTAATTGTTGCTGTATAATCACCAACAGCAAGCCCAGCTTTCGCTTTTACTTTAAAATCAGTATTTGTTGCACCACCATTAACTGTTGGTTGTGTTCCTCCCATGATTGCAAATTTTTCAGTATCAGATACTGTTACATTTTTAATTTGTAAATCATTTTCACCAATATTTTTAATTGTGATATTAGTTTCAGGGGTTTCACCATATTTACCAGTTAAAGAAGCACTAGATACATTAAATCCATTTGCAAATTTAACTGTAATTGGTCCCCAATAAGCATTAATAGTATTAAGTTTTGCTGTTCTATCAGCAGTTTTTTTCACACCCCTTTCAGGATAATACTCAACAACAGCATTGGCATCAATTACATCATTAACAGTTAAAGAAGAAGTATCACTAAGTTGTCTATATTGACTTTTTGTAGCACCTTTTAAAGTTATACTTTCCAAATAAACTTTTTTAGCAGAACCAGACCAAAATAAGTACTGATTCCCATTAACATTAGAATTCTTTATAACAAGACTTTCATAGTTCCTACCTTCATGATTCCCATTAACAATGGTAACAAAATCACTTCCATCTACTTCAAAATCAACTCCATCAATTTCAAAATTGATTTTTAATCCTTCTTTTAATATTTTTCCATTTAATAACCAGTAAGTAGATACACCAGTATGATTACCAATAATTTTTGCAGAACTACTATTGCTAGAATTCATTATTTTAATATCAGCATCTGCATAATACCAAAATTTAATTTCTCTAACATCTGGTACTGTTATAGTATGACCATTTAAATCAAGTATTTTTGACTTTTCAATATAGAATATCGTATCAATTTCGCTTGATAGTTCAATATCCTTAGTAAGTCTAACTATATCTGTTGTTGTATCATCCATCGCATTTATTAATGTTCCTGAATCTTCAACATCTACAGTTTTTGTTTCTGCATTTACATTAGTTAATCCTACAGCAAAGACTGCTACTAATGTAAATAATGTCATAGTTAAATTTTTAACTAATTTAGATTTGCTCATCAAATCTTCCTCCTTCCTATATAATTGTACTATTTTTTCACTTTCTTTAATAGATGAAAAAAGTCATCTTATTCTTGCAAAAAATATGACTTTTGACACATTTTAAATATTTAATACCTTAATTTACTACGGCTACACAATACACTTCTAATTTTTGCCCTCCAACAGTAGTTGCAGTAATTGTAGCAGATGAGTTGGTTGTAGCATTTACTTTTCCAATACAAGTAGTATCATTTGTTGTAACACTTCCTGAAATAGTTCCACTTATAGACCATTTAACACTTTGATTTGATTTAACAGTAAAATCATTAGAGCCAGTATTAAAATATCTATTTTTATCATTTTAATTATTTTTACTCTTTTTTACTGAATACTTTTTTAATATTAATTAATATCCCTCTTTATATCAACAAAGAATTTTTGTTCTGCTTTTGTTTTTGCGTGTAATCTTACATCACCACTAACTCTACTAATAGCACCCGTTGATGCTACAATAGTATCAAAAGTATAACCACCTTTTACAGATGTTGATGTTTTACTTATAAAATCTTTATATGTATATTCATAGCTTACTGATGAAGTTAAAGTTACATCCCAAGTTACATTTTGATTTGCAGTTACATAATAACCATTACTATCTCCATAAAAAGAAGCATATTTACTATAAGACTCTCCTTTTGATGTTAATTCTAAGTCTTTTTCATAATAAATTGTTTGCTCAGCAGTAGTTCCACTTGGTGTTTTTGCATAAACTTTAATCGCTGCACCTTTTGAACATGCACCATTATTTTTAGCTGTAATAACTCCAGTTTTAGCATCAATACCCATACATAATGTATTACTTAATGAGTATGTAACATCTCCTGTAGCATTTTCTACTTTTGCGCTCGCTTTTGCTGTTTTTATTCCATTATAATGAATTGTATCTCTTGATAAGCTTAATGTAATTTTTTCTGGTTTAACTTCAATCGTAGGTTCTTCTTTCTTTTCTTGTTTTGGTGTTTCTTTCTTCTCCTCTACTTTTTCCCATTTAGCATATAAAGTTGTATCTTCACTTAGTAATACTTTATCATAAATTGGTATATCATTAACATCAACCCAACCTTTATAAGTAGGATCTTTTGGTAGTGTTAGTTCTGTTCCTTTATTTATAGTAATAGCATCAACATTTGATCCACCTTTACTATCAAAAGTAACAGTAATAGTTTCAACCACTCCCTCATATATCGCTTTTAATTTGATATTTTTATTTATTTTAGTTTTAAAGTCATAAGGTTTATCTGCTAAAACATCTTTTCCATCTTTTTCTTCTAAAATTAAATACCAATCAATAAACTGTTCTCCTAAATCTTCTTTTGTTTTAACATCTTTACTATTAATGGTTTTATTGTATTTAACATATACTACTTCTTCTTTTGTACCATTATTATAATCAAATGTTACTTCAAATTTACGATTAAAGAACCATAATAAGAATAAAATAACTATTAATAGTAATAGACCAGCTACTATTAAAATAATATTTCTTTTCTTATTGTTTTTAGAAGTTTTTTCTTCTTTTTCTTTACTTTTAGTAAACATACTATCTCCTCCTAATAATATTATATATTATTTTCACTTTCTTTAATAGATGAAAAAAGTAATACAAATTTAAGAAAAAATATGACAAAAGTAATAGTTTTTCTATTAAAAATCAACTTTGATGATATAATATTTATATATTCTTGAGGTGAATATTATGGTAAATAAGAAGAAAATAATGATTATTGAAGATCAAGCACTTCTTAACAATATGTTAAAGAATACTTTATCAAATGATTATGATATTGTCTGTACATGTACTAGTGCTAAAGATATGATGAATTTATATAAAAAATATAAACCAGATTTAATATTAACTGATGTAGTTACTAAAGAAGGTGCTAATGGTATAGAATATGCCAAAGAAGTAAAAGATAAATATCATAACAAAGTAAAAATACTTGCTATTACTGGTGTACCAGAAATTACTTTTTTAAATACTGCTAAAGAATATAATTTAGATGGATTAATATATAAAGACACAGATAGTGAATCATTACTTTTTAGTATCAGTCAAGTTCTAAAAGGATATACTCTATTTCCAGATAATTGTATGTATAGTGAAGAAAGTGAAAAATTTAAAGATCTTTCAGATAAAGAAATTAAAATAATAAGATGTATATGTGAAGCTAAAGATAGAGATGAAATTGCCGAAGAATTAAATATAACCTTAGGTACTTTAAAAAATTATATTTCAAATATTCTTACTAAACTAGAGTTTGATAATATAACTAAACTTACTATATTTTGTTTAAGTAACGGATATATTGTTCCTAATCAAAAATAAAGAAGAAATATTTTGTAAAATTTATCTCTTCTTTTTTATGCTTTTATTATTAATTTAAAATTATCATCAGTTATAACTTTTAAACTACCATTTATATTAGATAATTTCTTATGCATTCCTTTAATTCCTTCATTTTCAAATATAACACTTTTTGGTTTATTACCATCATTTGTTATAACCATTTCTATATAATTATCACGAGCAGTTATAACTACTTTTATATTTTTACTATTAGCGTGAATAATAGCATTAGTAATAGCTTCTCTTATTATTTCAAAAAATACTATACCTTTTTCTTCATCTATAGGTAAAGCACCAAAAACTTTAACATTTATTCCTATAATACTATACATATTTATCAAGTTTTTTAATTTTTCATTGCTATCTAATTTTGAATTAAAATCTTCATAAATACTATCTAATAATTTTAATATGTTATTTATATCCTTATTTTCTTGTTCTAAATATTTATCAAACAAAGCAAGTCTATATCCTATTATATCGTGATATTCATTTTTAAGTTTTAATAAGTTCTTTTCTTTTTCTAATTCTTCAACATTTTTAATAGCAAGTAATAATTTATCATTATTTTCTTTAATTTGCTTATTTTGTTTCTTTTCTTCTTCTTGTAAAGAATATAACTCTGTTATATCTATTAAAGATACTTCTTTATTATCATATATATTTAACATATATACTTTATCATTATGCTTTAGTAGATAATTATTATTTACTTTCTTAAAACTATTCTTTATTAGATTGTTTATAAAGTCTTCAGTAATATTTAGTCCTTTTAAAATATCAGAAAATAAATTATTTATTAAAATAATATTATTATCATCTAAAAACATTATTCCAGTATCAGATGCATCAATACCTTTTTTAACAGATAAAACTGATATATATTCATTTTTACATAATTTTTCATATATAAAACTAATCAAAATATAAATTGATAATAGCAAAGATAAATACATAGTTATTTTAGAAATATCAAGTAAATTAAAATACTCTAATATAACCATAATTATTAATATTAATAATTCAAATATTTTTTTAATACTTGATGCATCTTTTCTTAAAAAGAAAGTAGATACTCTAACAACTTGTATTAATGTAATTATAATGGTAATTATAAATAATAATTTCATTTTATAACACCACCTTTTATAACAAATTCTAGTTCTGTATCTGTATCATATACTTTTTCTTTTACCAAAACACTAGAATCTATTTTTATTTTATTCTTTAAAGATTTATCAGTATCTATAATAGCTTTTAGTTTAACATTCTTATTTTCTTTAGAAATAAATAATACAATAGATTTATCATTACTACTTTCTATAAGTTCATATACAATATCATATAATAAAGACATTGTATTACCGTTTATTATCATCTTATTATTAATACTAATAAAACTCTTTATATTAGCACTCTTCATACTATTTAATAATTCATCTAATAATGCTTTAATTCCATTTTCATTATAAGAATCTCCATTAATTTCAGATATTATTAACATACTTTTCTTTTTACTATATATAATTATTCTTTTAATTTTTTCAAAATCTTTTGTGGATACATCTTTCTTCTTTAATATCTTTTTAATCTCATTTCTTTTTTCAGTAAGTTTTAATTCAACTTTATCTATAACATCTTTTCTTATTTGCATTTCATATAATTCTTTTTTAGTTTTTTCTTCTAATCTTATACTTTCTTGTTGTTCAAGTAATTCTTTCTTTTGTTCATTTATTTCCTTTTCAAGTTCAAGAATACTAGATAAATCTTTTTTTAAGATAACATAACTATCTTTGTTCTTTTTTATATCATAAATAATATTTTTATTTTTATATGTTTCTTTTACACTATTATTATTTATATCATCTAATAATTTTTTAGGAATATTATCAAACACATTCGTAGTATATTTAGTTTTACCATCCAATGAAATAATAGCCATATTTAAATTAGAGTTAGAAAATCTACTTTTGTATTTACTATTATTAGGAATTAGATTTAGGTAAAAAGCGAGTTCAATGCCTACACAAATTAATGCACTATTAACAATGGACATATTTATACCTCTTACATAAGGAACATTTAACACATAAAGAATTGTGTATGTAAGACCTAGTAATATTACTATAAACGGTAAAAATCCTTTTATATCTTTTTTTATTTTCATTCTATAAATCGCTAAATCTATTAAACTTTTGCTAAATAAATAAAATATCCAAATAGATATTAAATAATATCCTATAAAATGTTTATAATCATCAAATAAAACTATTCCTTTAACAAATTTAAATACTAATTCGTGAAAATCATTAGTTAAAACAAGGAGTAATAAAAAGCACGAAATTGAATATATAATTTTTTTCTTTGTTTTATTCATTTTACCTAATAATGATAATGAACTAATATAATATAGTGTTGGAATAAAGATTAGTGGCAAATAATACAGATACCAACACATTCTTTCTGTTAGTGGAGAAACTGCAATTCCTTTTATAATTCTTATTAACATCCAAAATACAATAAGTAATCCAATAAGCAAAATATATCTTCTTGTCTTCTTATCATACAGTTTATAATAAAGTCTTATTGTCCAAATAGTGAATAATATAGCAAATAAAAATGTAATAAACTTATTCATAGCATTATCCACCTCTTTTCTTAAAAAAATAAGTAATAGCTAATACTATTATAATATATTTTACAAAATATTTAAATAATCTTATCAGTTTTTAGGTAAAGCAATGACTTTTAACTATAATTTTGTTAGAATATATTTGGTGATAAATAGTGAATAAAAAAACTAAAATTATACTATCAATAACTATAATCATTTCTTTATTACTACTAATTTATTCTATTGTAAATATAGTTATTTGGAAAAACGATTCTAATAAAACTAATAAACAAATTGAAGATATACAAGAAGAAATTAAAGTTACTGAAGTAGTTGATACAGAAAATACAGAAATAATAGAACAAGAAGAAGAAATACCAGAATTTAATCCTTACTGGGATTATATTAAAATGAATATGCTTAATGTTGATTTTTCTGAATTAAAAAAAATTAATAATTTTGTGATTATATATTTCATTGGCTTTATTCCAAATTTCTTCTGGAATAATTGGTTCAATTAAATTAGTTTTATAAATAATATGCTCTGTTGACGGTAAATTTATTCTTTTATGGTTTTTATAACTTTCAATTCTAGACATGTTAGCAGTATAGTATCCTTTATATCTTGGATTAGTTAAAATTTTTTTTAAAGTTGTTCCCGAATATGGCTTTCCTTTTTTGTTTTTATAACCTTTATTATATAAAATCTTTGAAATTCTCTTGAAAGAATACTTACCAGTAATATATAAATTAAATAAAATTTCAATTATTGGTTTTTCATTTTCATTAACAATCATTTTACCGTTTTTTTTGTAGTAACCAGTCAAAGATCCTCCAATAACCTTTCCATCTTTAATCATCCTTTTAATACCAAATTTCACTCTCTCAGAAAGCTTTCTTACTTCATCCTGTGCTAGGCTTGACATCAAAGATAGTCTAAACTCACTATCCGGATATATAGTATTTATATTGTCACTTAGAAAATATACAATTGTTCCATTTCTAAGTAATTCTTCCGTATATTTTATACTATCAATGACATTTCTAGAAAATCTTGATATTTCTTTTGTAACAATTAAATCAATTATCCCTTTCTTTGAATCTTCTAGCATTTTAAGAAAGTTTTCCCTATTTTTTATGCTAGTACCACTTATTCCTTCATCAATATATTCACCCACTAAAGTCCAATTATTGTTTTCTTTTATCATATCTTTAAAATAATTAGACTGATTTTCTATACTATTTACTTGATCATCTTTATCAGTTGATACTCTAGCATAATATCCTACATTTAACTTCATTTCATAAATTGTTTTTCCATTAAATATTTCTCTTCTAGCACCTGCTATATTCACTTTTTTCACCCATTAGTTTCTCATTCATAAGTTTAAATTCATCAAAACCAATTAGATTTTTATTGTATAATTCCTTATTTATCAATATTCTCAATTCTTTTGCTATTTTTTCCATATAATCCTCCGCTTAATTATATTAGCGAGTTTAAATAATATGAAAAAACTCAAGAATTTAAATTCTTGAGTTAATACCTTGTTAATTATCTTTTTCTTGCTTTGCAAGATCAATAGTTGCTTCAGTGTATTTCATAAGTTCTTTTTTATTTTTAAATCCACAAGTTAATGCAAAATACTCAATATAGTTTGTTTGTTCTGTTACTAATTTCATTTGAATAGATTTATTGATATTATATTTTTCTTTATCCGATATATTATCTTGTTTTAAATAATCTTTAATACTTATATTATACAATGAATCATTATTCTTAAAATCATCATATAATTTTGAAGTCATTATACAATTATCAATTAGTTCTTGATTATTTTTAAATTCTATAGTTACTATATTTTTTTCTTTATTGAAAGTGACACTTGAAATTCTATCTATATATTCTACTTTTCCATTTACAACTTTACCTACTGTTATCTTTGTTGTCTTTTTGATTGCAAAGAATATTCCTAGTAGTAATATACATACCATAATTGCAAGAAAAGTTTTTTGTTTGTTATTTATTTTCATAACGAAATCCCCCTCATTTATAAAAGAAGTTAGAAATAGTTCTAACTTACTTTTTTATTTAAATATTTTTTACCAACATATATTAAACCTACTAATCCACTTAAAGATATAACAAAAGTAATAATATATGTTTCGATATTGTCTCCTGTACTAGGATTACTGTCATTACCATCAGTTATAGCTTCTAAAACAGTAAATTCTGTAATAGCTTCACCACCATCACTAAAAGTTACTTTTAATGTATGAGTACCGACTGATAAAGTATTGATATACTCTTTATCTAATGTAATAATTGTGCTTCCTTGTTCTACAGTATAATTTTTTGAATCTACTAATACATCATCTACAAAAACATTGTTATTAAATAGATTATAATCAGCATCAATTCTAAATTTAGCATTATTATTTTTACGAACAGTACTATCTTGTTCAACAACATTGTGAGAAATTTTTTCTACAACAACCTCCACTGTTGTATCAGATGTAATATTAGAAATAACCAATTTGTTTCCTTCCATATCGCTTAGTCTGTCTGTATCATTTACTAGAACTTTTTTTAACTTGTAGCCTTTATTTGCTATAATAGTAAACTCTTGTGAATCTCCATAAAGAACTGATATTGTTCCTTTTGGTGTAATAACTGCGTTACTTGTATCTTTAACAACTATTACAAATGGTATTTTTTTATAACTAACCTCAATATTTTTATTTTCTTCGATTGTAAGTTTCAATTTATTGTCAGTTACTTCTACTTCATTACCATTTACTGTTACTTTGTTAATCATATATCCTGCATTTGGAGTGAAAGTTACTTCTACGATACTGCCCTCAATAATTTCTGATTTTGGAGTATCTATCGTACCTTCTCCTTCTATTACAGTAGCTGTAATAACAAATGTATCTTTTGCTACAACAGTAATATCAATATCATCTACTATCTTGTGGTTTTCAGTATCTTCAGGTGTATATGTTGCTTTATAAGTATGTGTACCTGCTAATAGTTTCTCACTTGGATCATTCCATGTAAACCTTCCATCTAATGATATCTCTAGTAATGTTTGACCTTTAACCCCTGTTAAATTCGTTGGTACAGTATATTCAGGAGTTGCCTTTGTTATTTCCCAATTTGTAATAACAGGTTCCGTAGTGCCATCCATCCATTCATAATTATCTGTATCTTTCAAACTCCATGTAAAACTGTAATTACCAGCATTAACAGCTTCATAAACACCACTAAGCTCTATTACATTTCTGTTATATGCAAAGCTATATCCTTGCATTTTGCCATTATATACAAGTGATATAGACTCATAGCTAGGCACTGCAACTTGTGCTTTCTTTATTGTAAATGTATAAGTAACGCTTCCGGCATAAGTTTTATTGTTATCAGATATTTTATATGTTACTTCGTAAGTTCCAGCATTTTTTGGAGCTTCACTACTACTGTAGTTAGTACCATTAGTTCCAACATATAAAATTTCTATTTCATCTTGTGAAACTTTATTATCTTCAATAATTAGTGTTCCTGTTGGTATGATTTCATTACCATCATAATATTTGTCATTATATGTTAATCCACTTAAATTAACTATGTCCTTTTCTTCAACGTTAATATAGAATGTTGAAGTAGTTTCTAAATACTCATCAGTACCATCATTATTTTTATCAATTGCTGGTGCAATTACTTCCATTTCAACTTGTCCTGCAGTATTTCCTGCTGTAAATCCATTATCTTGGTTAAATGTTCCAAAATCACCACTTACATATCTAATACTATAGTTATCTATATTGCAATTTAGTAAACTTTTTAATTCATCGACAGTAAGTGTTCCACCTACTTTTATGTTAATATTTTTATTTATAGTGATATTTTGTTCAACTGGTTCTATTTTTAATGTACCATTTACATAAGGTGCTAAAGTATAGTTTGAAGTAACATCTATATTATCTCTAATTATTTGAACATCCATTATTACATTACTTGATGTTCCAACATAGAACTGACTTCCAGTAATAGCAGCAATCATTTTATCACCATCTACTAAAACATTATCTGTATATTTAAATGTAGTATTGGTCAATGCTGTGTTATCAAACTTTTTAGTAGCATTTCCAGCTGTAACAATAATTGGAGTTGATATTGGTTCAATACTAATAGTTCCATCAACTATTTCAATATTTTTATAACAATCTCTATTTGTGATAGTAATACTTTCTCTATCAACTATATTGTTGTTATCTTTATTGTCCTTTACATCTTTTACAGCACCAATAACAAGTATTTTACTTACTGTATCATTGTAAAGCAATTTGCCATCTTGAACTATGTTTCCATCAAAGTAAACTGTAAATCCATTATCAGAATATGGCTTTCCATTATACACATGACTAGATGAACTTGCCACAATTTTTACAACTTTTTCAGTTGGTAATATTTTAAATTCAGATGAAGCGCTTGATTCAACATAATTTGAGCCAGTAATTGTAAGTCTAATTGTATAATCTCCAACAACTAAAGGTCTAGTAGTACTCCAATTTTCAGTACCAGTTTTAGTGTACTCTATTTTGTAATCAGATTTATCTACTCCATCTAATCCACCAATTGTTGGTTCTATCTTGCTTTCACCATAAGTTAAATTGTCATCAAAACCAATTGATAAATTCATTAGTTAGAAACTGTAATTTTTACAGTAGCAGTATATTCAGTATCATTTTCATCAGTTACTATTAATATAGCCGAATATGTTCCAATATTAAGACCATCTTTGACTTTTATCTGCCATGAACTATCAGTTTCTTTTGCTCCCACTGAGGCACTATTTCCTTCAATTATTTCAAAATAATTATAATTGTCTAATGTAACATTTTTAATTTTTAAACTAGATAATCCTTGATTTTGAATATAAACATTTTGAGTTTTATTATTATACCCATATGATTCATTAAAATCCACATTATTAACAATAAAACCTGTTTTCTCCCTTACTACTATAGAATCTTTATAGTCTGCTGTACTGTCAATTTGTGTGACAGTGTTATAAACTAGTGTCATTGTATCAATGTTCTTTTCAGAACTATCAGCTTTTTTAATTAAAGATTCATGGTCTGAGTCAACTACATAACCATAAGTTACTCTTCCATACATGTTTGGATCATATAATGATGCGGCTGTAGTAGAGCTTGTTGCCTTTGAATTATGTAAAGTCATGTTGTTAATTTTAAGTATTGGTGCATTACCTCTAATTAAAAAGATAGAATCAAAAACACCCTTGTTAATAGTTATTTGTGTATTTTCTTGACTATAAATTATACCAGAATTTGATGTAGTATTTCCTATATATGTTCCTCCATCAATTACTAAATTTCCTTTAGTAACATTTTTACCATAAGAAATTGTTATTAAAGCATTATTTAAACTTGTATGAACAATTTTACCTGTTTTACTTTCACTACTATCTTTAATGGTAATAGTTCCATCACTTACTGTGAATTTTAAATTTACAGAATCACTACTAACTTGTAATTCATACCCATTTAAGTCTAGTGTACGCTCTGTACTGTCAATTTCTATAGATGGTAACGCTGTACTTGTTATAATACTTGATAAATCAATATTTTTACCTAACTTTATTTCATCAACTGTTACATCTTCAACCGTTGATTGCCATTCACTTGGGTCATTTATTATAACAGTTTTGGCATCAACTCTTATACCGTTAATAAAAAATACTGCCCCAAAAAATAAAAATGATAATATTCCAAATTTTAATTTACTTCTCTTCATATTCTACCTCTTATTATATATATTATAAAAAACAAGTTCAACACTTTTATAATAAATATTTTGATATTGACAGAAAAGTTCAACTTATAGCAAGTTTACACTCTGTGATTCCTTAAGTTGTACTTGTTTTTTTTAATATAAATCATTGAAGAAGTTAAAATATATATTTAATTTAATATCTTTTCTTGCACCATTTATTTTTTCTACTTCTACTTTTTCAACCAACAGTTTCATTAAGTCAGGAAGTTGATTTTTAATATCTATTTTTTCGTATATTTTAGACTTAATATTATCTATTTTTTTTATTCTTTTCTCTAGTTCATAGCTAGAATTATCTATTTTTTCTTTTTCTTCTTGAAGTAGTTTAATATCGGAATTATATTTATCATTTCTTAATTTAAATTCTGTATCACTTACGATGCATTTAATATTAAGATCTAATAATTTATCTTTCTGCTTGTTAAGCCATTCTATTTCTTTATTTATTTTATCAATATCAAAACTTGCTTTACTACATTCTATTATTTCTTTATAATCATTAAGAATCTGACTAATAAAATTGTTTTTATTTTTTATTATATTGTTGAATGCATCAATAAATATGTTATCTAAATAAGATTCTTTAATTATTGGAGAAGAACAAACATGAACACCACTTTTTCTATATGTTTTACACGACCATGTAGGCTGATTTCTAGTACTTCCACTATTTCTTACAAAGAATGCACCACAATCTTTACAAACTATCTTGCAACTATATTTAGCACTGCTAATAAACTTTTGACTGTTCAGTACATTACATGCAGCTTTCTTTTTTCTTTCTTCATGAATTTGATTTGCTTTATTCCATAACTCTTCAGAAACAATGGCAGGAATTCTATCATCCTTTTCTATAATCTGCTTTTCTTTTGGAACTTTCTTTTTTTTATGCGTCTTATAGTTTTCTATTTCAGTTAATTTAGCTGTGTAATACCCCTTATATCGAGGGTTATTAAGCATTTTTGCAAGACTTGTTCCAGAGTATGCTTCACCTTTAGAATTTAAATATCCCATTGAAGCTAAATCTAAACCTATTTGCACTAATCCTTTGTTTCCTGATGCATACGTTTCAAATAAATATGTGATTATAGGAGCTTCTTTTTCATTCATTTCATATCTACCATTCTTTTTGTAGTAACCAGTTAAGTTACCCCCAATTAGTTTTCTTTCCTTTATCATTCTGTTTATTCCAAATTTAACTCTTTCAGATAATTTTCTTACTTCGTCTTGCGCAAGAGAGGACATTATTGTTAATCTAAATTCAGAGTCCTCTTGAATAGTATTAAGATTGTCCGATAAAAAGTGCACAATAACTCCTTGAGATAACAAATATTCAGTATATTTAATGCTATCTACAGTATTTCTAGAAAATCTTGATATTTCCTTAGTAAGTATTAAATCAATTTTTCCATTAGTTGCATCTTCTACCATAGCAAGGAATTGTTGCCTATTTTTTACAGCTGTTCCACTTATTCCTTCATCTACATAACCAGATACAAATGTCCAATTTTTATTTTCTTTTATCATTTCTTCAAAATACTTTTGCTGATTTTCAAGAGAATTTAATTGATCATCTTTATCAGTTGATACACGTGCATAATATGCGACATTCAAGCTCATATCATAAATAGTCTTTCCTTTTCGCAAATCTTCTCTAGCCTTTCTTATATCCATTATTGCCTCCAATTATGTAAACTTAACTAAGATAATTTCATATTACAGCTAAAAAATTGCAGTGTTAAATTCTCTTTTTTACTATATTCATTTCTAATTTTAGTCATTCTTCCTAGCAATTTTCTTTCCATCTCTTTTTTTACTTCTATATCAATAATCTTTTCGTCATATAATTCTTGATTAACCATAAGTTTCCATTCCAATAATTTATATTCTAATGGCAAATACTTTTTATTAAACTCTAGCTCTAAATTTTCCTCAGGCATATAAAGACCTCCGGTAAAATTTATTCTTCAAATAAAAAAATATTCACCTTAACGTGAATACTTTTCTTTATAATGTTTCTCTTCTATAGATAATACATATTACTTCTATTTTTAAATTTGTTTATTAAATTACACATTTCAATAGATACTTCTTCATCTATATGATTTGCATTCTTTTTACCTTTAATAGCCATAGCAAATGATAACAATTGATATCTAATTCCTTCGCCATCAAGTTGATAAAAATATCTTTTATTTTTATTCATGTCTTCATATCTTAATTCAAAATATGATGTTTTCCACCATGGTGCTGGTACAATTATATAACCTTTAGTACCTGTTATAATTAGTTCTCCTTCAGACTTTGCTCCTTCTGCTACTTTTAACGAAGCAATAGCTTTTTCATACACTAAATCAAGTTTAGTAAAAATGTCTTCATTTCCTTTGTTATCAATAAACTTAGAGTAGAAATTATATTTTTTATAATTAGTTCCTAAAATATCAAGAATAGGTAGTAGAGCTTGTGGTCCCCAGTTATAAAAACTATTAGCTACCTTGGTTTTCTCCAAAATACTCATGTTAGTGATTGTTGATTCAACAGAAAGAACGTTTCCAACTTCTCCGCCTTTTATAAGTAAAAGTAATCTTGAGTATGCTGTTGAACATGATGTACGCATAGCATCCATCAATATTAAATTCTTAGACTTTGCAAGTTCAAATAGTTCTTTACACTTATTTTTGTCATCACATATAGGTGATTCACAAAGAACATGTTTTCCCATGTTTATTGCCTTAACAATTTGTTCATAATGCTGTTCAACACTAGAATTTATATAAACGGCATTGACATTTCTCAACATGTCGTCATAATCTTTGTATATACTAATGCCACTTTCTATTAAGCTTTTCTTGTTTTCTATTGTCTTATTCGTACATATAGCAGTTATTTCAATTCCATTTACATATCTATCTTCTGCTTTGTACTTATTAAAATAATCTATATCATCACTTATTACACCCATAAGTATATTTTTTTCTTGGCAACGAATTTGTGTTGATGATATACCTTCAGTTCTTGGCAAATATACTACTTCACAATACTCTTTTAAATAATCGAATGTACCTTCCCAATCTGAACCAATTGCAAATATATCAACATCATATCTTTTAATATCATCTATCTTTTGACCAACATACTCCTCAACAATAATTTCGTCTGCTAGGCCAGTTTTCCTTATATTCTCAATTCTTTCTGTTAATGATTGTTGTACATTTATTTTGCCACGTTTCCTATCAAAATCCTCACTTGTTACTCCTACTATCAAATAATCTCCAAGTGCTCTAGCTCTTTCTAATAATTTAATATGGCCATAATGTAAATAATCATAAGTTCCATATGTTATTACTCTCTTCATTAAAATACTCCATTCTGATGCATTTCATTTAATGCTTTTAAAAGTTCATCATAATCATCAGTAGTTAGATATCCAATATGACCAACTCTAAATATTTCGTCTTTTAAACTTCCACCATTTGGACATACCCAAATATGATATTCATTCTTCAATGTTTCAAATATCTTATATGCATTATGAGTCTTAGGTCTAAGAGCAGTTACTGCGTTTGAACAATGATCTGGCACAATTTCAAGTGGTAAATCGTTAATAGCATTTCTAAAGTAATCTGCTAGCATCTTGGTATGTTTAATGCTCTCAACTACACCACCATCATTTTCTAACTGATTTAATCTAGCATTTATTTGTCTTAATATTCCTACAGCAGGTGTAAATGGAGTTTGACCACGTTCACCATTTTTTAGAGCACTTTTAAGGTCTAGATACATGCATTTTGTCTCATTATTGTTTGCTCTTTCTATCGCATCTTTTGATAAAACAATTACTGATACTCCTGGAGGGCATGCTAGTGCTTTTTGTGAACCTGTTATCATTGCTCCAACATTTAGTTCTGACATATTAAATTCATCTGATAAAAATGAGCTTATTGTGTCAACTATTAAAAATAAATTGTTTTCTTTACAAAAATCACTAATTAAATTTATATCATATAACTCACCAGTTGAAGTTTCGTGATAGTTTACTAGAAAAGTTGTAAATCCTTTATTTTTGTACTGCTCTAAAATGTCTCTTGTTACACCTTTACCGCAGTTTAGTTTTATTTCTTCATATCGAATCTTATGTAAGTTACATAAATCAACAAATCTTTGGCCAAAGCTTCCACCATTTACAATTAATGCTTTATCATCACTATTTAATAAGTGCATTATACATGCTTCCATTGATGCTGTTCCAGATCCTGTAATGAAAACTACTCTTGAATCATCACTAGCATTAGCAAGTTTTTTTACTAATCTTTCATTTTCCAACATTAACTCAGAAAATTCTGGAGTTCTAAAATATGGTACCTGTTCTGATCCAATGTTTCTTACTATATCATTAGATTGAACTGGTCCTACTGTGAAATTTAACATTATAACACTTCCTTTAATTTATAGGACAATTATAACACGTATATAAAAGAAATGAAATGATTTTAACTGTTTTTTAAATGTGCATGTGATAACTCAAAGGTTGCAAGAGTTCTCTAATACTTGCATGAAAGTTTGATAACCGTGTCCTCCATGTTTCCAACAACCAATTCTAGCACCTCCTATAGTTACACTTCCAGAATCATAAAAAGTATCTTTTTCTAAATCAACAATTTTTTCTTCTATTGAAGCAGCAGTTGTTATTATCTTAAAAGTACTTCCTGGTTCGTAAGATGCCCATATAGGGAGATTTCTGTTTATTACTTCTGCACTATAATTTTTATAATTATTAGAGTCATATGTCGGTCTTGATGACATACCCAAAATTTCTCCAGTGTTTGGGTCCATTACAACAGCAAGTGCCATGTCCGGAGAAAACATCGTTACAATATTATCAAGCTCTCTTTCCAAAGAAAGTTGTATTCTATAGTCAATAGTAAGTTCAATATTCATTCCCTGTTGTGGCGCTACATAAATATCTGATAATTTTAGACTATTACCTTTTGCATCAGAAAAGTACTTTATCGCACCATCTTCTCCAGTTAAATATTTATCATATTGTAATTCAATTCCTGACAAGCCTTGGTTATCAATTCCAACAAAGCCTAAAACATGAGAAAGCATTGTTCCATAAGGATAATACCTTTTTGACTCCTTTACCAGATACACACCATCATACTTATAACTTTCTATTTTATCCGCTATTTCATATGATAATCCCCTACCTTCTGGGTGTACTCTTTCAATAGATACTTCTTTATATACATGCTTATCCATTTCTTCTTTTGATATTCCTAATATTTCCGCAATATTTTTTGAAACTTCTTCTTTATTTTGAATCTGACTAGGTATTAAAACTAGACTAGTTGTAGTAATATTGTCTGCCAAAACGACACCATTTCTATCAAGTATCAAGCCTCTATCAGCAGCTAGAGGAAGATTTCTACTCCATAAATCATTTGCTAGCAAGTTAAGCTTTTTATAATCAAAAAGTTGAATGTATATAACTCTTGCCACAATAATAACAAACATAAGCACAATTATTATAAAAATAATTCTTATTCTTTCATCTATTTTTTTTAAAAACATAATATCACCATTTAATTATATGATATACACTCTTTAGTTACTAAAGAAAATATTGTCGAAAAAGTTTAGTTAAAATGCTTTATATCAAGTAGCAATCTATCATAAAGTTTTACGGGAGGACTCTATGATAGATTCACATGGATTAAATGATGAAGAAGTTTTAGAAAGTCGTAAGAAAAATGGTAGTAATGCACTTAAAGAGATTAAAAGTAATAGTCTTTGGCATCTTTTTATAGAGTCTTTGGGTGACCCGATTATTAAGATACTCTTAATTGCACTTGCTATAAAGGTTATTTTTCTTTTTAAAGATTTTGATTGGTATGAAACAATTGGAATTGTTATTGCTATTTTTGTAGCATCCTTTATTTCTTCAATTTCAGAATATGGTAGTGAAAAAGCTTTTAAAAGAATGCAGGAAGAAGCCTCTCTTATTTCTTGTAAAGTAAAACGTAATGGTAAAATTACACTTGTTAAAATAGATGATATCGTAAAGGGTGATATTGTTATACTGGAACAAGGTGATAAAGTTCCTGCAGATGGTGTCATTATAAACGGTAGTGTTGGTGTAGATGAATCATCACTTAACGGTGAATCAAAAGAAGTATTTAAAACGAACAATAAAGGAAGCATGAGTGATGCTAAAGTATATAGAGGAAGTGTTGTATCATCACTAAAAGGTGAAATGTTAGTGACTAGTGTTGGAAATAATACCGTTTATGGAAAAATGAGTTTAGAACTTGGGGAAAAAGCTCCAACTAGTCCTTTAAAACTTAGACTTAGAGATCTTGCACTTACAATAAGCAAAATTGGTTATGTTGGATCATTTCTTGTTTCTTTTTCTTATCTTTTTTCAAAAGTTGTTATCGAAAATAATTTTGATACCAATCTTATAATACAGACTCTTACTAATTTTCCAGTCATGTTTGGATATATTTTATATGCACTAACTCTTTCCGTTACCATAATAGTTGTAGCAGTTCCTGAGGGACTTCCAATGATGATAACACTTGTCCTTTCATCAAATATGAAAAGAATGCTTAAAAATAACGTCTTAGTACGAAAACTTGTAGGAATTGAAACAGCAGGAAGCCTTAACATTCTATTTACTGACAAGACCGGAACACTTACTAAAGGATGCCTTGAAGTGGTAGAACTTCTTGATGGGAATGTCCAAAGATTTGGAAATGAAATTGAACTTTTAAAGTACCCCAAATATCAAGAGATAGTTAAAACTAACATTGTATACAATAATGACAGTAAAAAAGAAAGTGGGAAAATAATTGGGGGAAACATTACTGATAGAGCACTTTTATCTTTTATAAATACTCCTATAGAAAATAATTTAAAAATTATTAAGAAAGTACCATTTGACAGTAGTAAAAAATACTCATTAACAATGATAGACAACGATGGAAAAATAAATCTTATAAAGGGTGCACCAGAGAAAATACTTCCATTTTGTACTATGTTTTATGACATAGATGGCAAAAAGAAACCTTTAAAAAATAAAGAAAGACTAGAAAAATATTTAAAAGACATGACAAGAAGAGGAATCCGTGTTATTGCACTTGCTACAATGGATCCTTATAGAGATGAGTTCAAAAATCTTTCATTTGTGTGCCTTCTTTCTATAAAAGATGATATTAGACCTGAGGCTAAAGAAGGAATTAAGCTTGTAGAAGAAGCTGGTATAAGAACTGTTATGATTACTGGAGATAATGTTGATACTGCTAAATCTATAGGAAAAGAAATTGGTCTTGTTAAGAATAACGATGATATCATAATTACCTCAAATGAACTTAATAAGATGACAGATAGTGAACTTGTTAAAATAATACCTAAATTAAGAATTGTAGCAAGAAGTCTTCCAAGTGATAAAAGTAGACTTGTTAAAGTTGCAAGAAGTATGAATCTAGTTGTAGGAATGACTGGAGACGGTGTTAATGATGCCCCTTCTTTAAAAGCTGCTGACGTTGGATTTGCTATGGGAAGTGGTACAGAAGTTAGTAAAGATGCTGCTGATATTGTTATACTTGATGATAACTTTTTATCTATTTCAAAAGCAATACTTTTTGGTAGAACTATTTTTAAGAGTATAAGAAAATTTATTATCTGTCAGTTAACAATAAATCTTTCTGCTATTGGCCTTTCTTTTGTAGGATTTTTTATTGGAATAGATACACCTGTTACAGTAATTCAAATGCTTTGGGTTAATATGGTAATGGATACTCTAACTGGTCTTGCCTTTGCTTTCGAACCGCCTTTACTTGAATATATGAAGGAAATGCCAAAGAAAAAAGATGAACCAATTATAAATAAATATATGTTTGGTGAAATCTTCTTTACTGGAACTTATTCATTTATACTATGTATACTTTTTCTAAAACATCCATTTTTTCTAAGCCTTTATGGTGGAAACATTAGTCATTTAATGAGTGCATTTTTTGGTTTATTTATTTTTATAGATATATTTAACAGTTTTAATGCTAGAACAAATAGATTAAACCTCTTTGCTAATCTTTTAAAAAATAAAGTATTTTTAACCATCGTCTTCATAGTAGCTATAGTTCAAATTGCCTTAATCTACTTTGGTGGGGAAATGTTTAGAACAACTTTTCTTAGTTTTAAAGAATTTGAAATAATGATTCTTATGGCTTTCACAGTAATACCAGTAGATTTCTTAAGAAAATTCTATTTAAGAAAAAAAGGCATAATTGGTGGAGTTTAAAAAAGAATGCATTTCATTTTATGCATTCTTCTTTTTATTTATTTTTTGAATCTAAATATTCTGCAAGTCTTTTATAAGCATCAGAGCTCCAGAAATCAAATCTTTCATCATCTGGGAATGTCCCAAGAGTTTTAGTCTCTCCTTCTGGTATAAAAATAAAGTCCCAACTCCAACCGTATATTCCGCTCTTTTTTGTATCAATTGTTCCTTTTGTTATTCCCTCGAACACAACTGGTTCTTTTCCATATTCACAGTATGCTAAACATTCTTTAAAGTAAGCTTTTCTGTTTTTCATGCCTTCCATTAACTTTAATAGTCCATCTTCTCCTATTGTATCAGAAGCATAATGTGTATAAACACCAGGAAAGCCTTTTAAACCTTCTACAAATAGTCCTGTGTCATTTTTCAAAACATCACATTTTAATTCTTCACTAGCCCACTTTGCAGAGTATTTTGCTACATCAGTAACATCATCTGCCTGAATTTCTGGAGTCTCCATTTTGATATTGTTAATAGAATATCCAAGAGGCTCTAAAATCTTTTTTGCACTGCTTATCTTTGCCCAATTTCCCGTTACATAAATTATTTCTTTTTTCATTTTTCTCGCATCTTTTTAAAATTTATTTTTTATACTTATTTATATTTATACTAATTTAGTTACAAACTCAATAATAAATCCTGTTATTACTCCAATACCATATACAAGAGATAATATTATTAAGTTTTCCTTTATATTTTTGTTTGATTTAAATAAAAGTAAAATTGCTACACCACTACCAGTTAGTAAACCAGATACAGCACACCCAAAAGAGATAGCACCAGCAAGATAAAGTTCTGTAATTATTATACTAGCAGCACAATTTGGTATTAACCCAATTAGACTAGAGGCAAAGAAAGATATAATAGAGTTTTCCATAAAAACTTTAGAAATATTTTCTTCTCCAACGTAGTATATCACTGTGTTTAAAAGAAAAGTTGCAATTAAGATATATACCGTTGTACTAAGTGTATGTTTAAGAGCAGAGAAAAAAATTCCTTCATCACAGTGACAATGTTCTTCTTCACATATATCATAACTTGGCTTATTGTTCTTTTTTCTATATATAAAATCAATTACAAATCCCCAAATGAACCCTACAACAAATTTAACTAAAAGAATATTTAAAATACTTGTAAAACTAGCATTGCTTGCAAGCATTATTGGTAGCATTTCATCACTTGTAGATAAATAAATTGCAATTAAAGTACCCAAAGTAATTATTCTAGTTGTATAAAGATTTGTAGCCATAACACTGAAACCACATTGTGGAAAAAGACCTAAAAGACTTCCTAAAAGAGGTCCAAACTTTCCAGACTTAGTTATAAACTCTTTTGTCTTTTTATTGTATCTATGCTCTATTAACTCTATTAAAAAGAACGCAATAAAAAGAAAAGGAAGCAATTTTACTGAATCCTTTAAAGTATCTATAATAACATCTTTCATAATCATCTCTCCCAAAATACCAATATTTTAACATAGACTAATTACTTTAGTAAATATGATTATTCACTTTCCATTAAAGCTGGTATAATTTGTTTCTTTCTTGATACTACTCCCGGTAAAAATACTCCTTCAAAAATATTTTGATCAAATGCGCGCTCTAAAATATTAAATGTTAATTGACTATCATTATATAAAAGATATGAACCATTACTCATTATATCTGTTATCATAAAGATTACATAATCGCTTCCTGTTATATCTTTAAATTTATTCAATTCATCGACAATTTTATTTTTTCTTAGTAACATTTTAGTGGCATTCATTGTAGTAACTTGTGATACTTTGAATAATCTTCCAGCATTTTGGAATGTTTTAATATCCGCAGTTATTAAGTCGTATTCTGTTTTCTTATCAAGATTTACACTAGAATTAAATATTTCAAGTGCAAACTCATTATGTGATAAACCACTTATTTTCTCTAGACTTTCTACTACTTTTACATCTTCGTCTGTAGTTGTAGGGCTAGTAAGTGACAAAGTATCAGAAATTATTCCTGCAAGCATTAAAGATGCAATAACTTTAGGAATATCTACTCTATTTTCCATAAATAGGTGGTAAATAATTGTATTTGTACTTCCTACTGCCATATTTCTGAAGTTAATTGGGTTATTTGTAGAAATATCCCCTATTTTATGGTGGTCTATTACTTCTAATATATTTGCTTCTTCAAGACCATCAGCGCTTTGAAGTGACTCATTATGATCTACTAAAATTACTTTTTTTCTATTCTTCTTAGAAATATCAGTAATTCTAATTAAACCTTTACATACATTGTTTTTATCTACAACTGGATAGTTATTAAAACCTAGTTCTTTAGTCTTTTCAAGGAAATCATCGTAGTACTCATTTTCAGAGACAACATATGGTCTATTTCCTGTGAATAATGTTTTTATATAATTACATAGTGATATCTTCTTAACAGTCTTGTAAGTATTAAAAGGAGTCTTAATAATATTTACATGATTTTTAATTGCTATTTTGATATGTTCTTCCTTTATGTTATTATCTCCAGTAATTATTAGAAGTTTTACTTTACTATTTACAGCATCTTCTATAATACTATGTCTATCTCCAACGATTAAAATATCGTTTTTGCTTAGTGGAAAGTTTTCTATAAATGTTGTACTTTTGAAGGCAACAGCAGTAACATTTCCTTTAATTTCACTATCAAATCTTAATACTGCACTACCCTCAAGAGTTTTTAAAATATTATCATATGACGTGTATATATTTTCACTATCACTTCTAAAAGCTTCCTTTAACATGATTTTAGCAGTTATTATGTCTTTAAATCTATTTGATGTATCAACGATTGGTACACCAGTTATATTGTTTTTATCCATATAGTTATATACTTCTTCTATAGAAGCATATTCACTTTGAAACATATTCTTGTGATACTCAATATCCTTTATTTGAAGCTTAACATCATTTAAATATTTTGGACATTTAACATTAAATTTATCTAAAACAAATTTTGTCTCATCATTTATTTCACTAAGTACCCTAGCTTCAGCATAAATTCCTAAAGACTTTTTTAAATATTCTAATGCAATTGCACTAGTAACTGAATCTGTATCTGGTTTTCTGTGACCAAAAATATATATTTTATCCATAAAATTCACCTACGTAAAAAAGAATGCTTTTACAATTATAAACTAGAATTTATTATTGTAAACACCCTTTTAACTTTTCCTTTTTATTCAGCATTATTTTTTTCAAAAACTTGATTAAAATCCGTTAAATTTCTATCAAAATTTTTATTTGCAGTTTTAATCTCTGCCGTTGAAATTATATCATCGACACTTTTCAAATCATCATCTTTTAATTGTGTCCACTTATCCTTAACAAATGTGATTAAAAGAGAACTTGTATTTGTATACTCTTTTATAGCCACATAAGCATTACCATTTTCTTTATCCTGCAACCTGTAGACTAAATATTTATTTGAATTGACTTTTGTTTCTTCATAACTTTCTACCGTTACACCTTGTGCTACAAGTAAATCCTTATATTCATCTTTTTTCTCGTTAAATTCTTTGTATGAGTAAGGATATTCCACTATAATAGCATACCATGTGTCGCCTGCTAAATTTAATTGTTCTCCTTCGATTTTATAATCAACGCCTTCAGGTATTGAGAACTCTGAGTTAGCAAAAGATATTACCGTAACCTTTTTAGTATCTTTTGTATCATCTTTTACTTCATCTTTATTAGTGTTTTGGTTTTTATCATTATTTTGCATATTAAAGTAGTAATAACCACCACCGGCTCCTATTGATAAAAATCCTAGGAACATAAATATTAACCCTACTACACGTAAGCCATTTCCCTTTTTCATCTGTCCACCTCTATTATTAAGATAAGTATATCATTACAAATACAAAATTTCAAAGTATTTTATATTGTTTTTTCATAATAGTTAACTAATGTTTTTTCACCATTTGGGTAATATTCGTAACAAGTTTTTATGTATTTGTCAAAGCCCCATTTAAAATATATTTGAATGTTTCTAACTTCACATGGCTCTACTCCTAAAGTAAGACTAGTAAAACCTCTTTCCTTTAAGTCTTTTTCCATAAACTTATATAGTTTTGAGAAGTATCCTTTGCCTTCATATTCTTTGTTTGTTCTAAAAGCTGTTAAATAAGCTTTTTTATCTCCAATTAAACTTTCTTTATTTTGCATATCTAAATCATTTGAAGAAATTATAGCAGTACATTCTGTTATAATTTCTTCATTTAAAATGCCCATATATACAATTCTATTTTCTAAGTTTCTAAGTGATGATTCTTTAAATTTTTTCCAAAGTTCTTTGTTTTCGTGTTTTGCTAGTTCTTGATTCCATTTTTTATTTATCATTTTTTCTAACGCCATCATGCATTTATAATCGTTCATATTTTTACCTCTAAATTTCTTTTAATAAGGCACTATCTCTTCCTCTTTCACTGTCATATTCATCCACAACTTTGTAGTTTTCTTTTATCATATTATTTAGTGAATAAATATTTGCAGTACACACTTTTGTATATATATACTTTTTACCTATTTCTTTACAATAATTATCAAGTACTTCCATCATTTGTCTTTGATAACCTTTTCCAACGTAGTCTGGACTTACCATTATAGGCCCTAGTGACCCGACTTCTTGCTCATTGTAATTAACATTATGTTTCCTCAAGCTCTTTTCTGTGGCAGGAATATAAAACATTGAACATACTAGATTTTCATAATCATAGTAAAGCCATATTTTCCCTCCATTTTGCAGAATGTCTACTATTTCATCTCGCTCAAATGTTCCAAGCCATTCTTTGTGTTCCATATTATCTCTTACATATTTATATAAAAATAAATAGTCATCTAAGTTAACATTTTCACTTACACATTTTAATTTTTTTAACATAAAATCATCTCCTAAATCTTTTTAATATCTATTAACATTCTTGTGTGATATCCTTTTTTCTCATAAAACTTAATAGCATTTTCATTATATGCGAAAACATCTATCTTAATATATTCACACTTTTTTTCTTTAAAGTAATTTTCCGTTTTGTCCATTAACTGTTGACCGATTCCATGACTTCTTACTTTTTTTGACACAACTAGTTCTGTAACTTGTCCACATTTTGGGCACTTGTAGTCTAGATAATCATATTCATCATATTTAGGAATACATCCCATTATTACTCCAACGGCTTTTTCATCTTCTACTGCTATATAACATTTGCCATCATTATTTTTAACTTCTTCTAAATCCAAAACGGCCATTTTTTCTCTATATTCTTCATGGACTCTGTCTAAATTATCTTTATCAATTGAAACGATATATTCTTCAAGTTCTACTAGCAAATCCTTCACATCTTCTAAATATTTGTTTTCATATTCTATTATTCTTATCATTTTCACTGTTCTCCTTAATTTTTAAATTTTTAAAAGTAAAAAAGTTCTGCATAATGCAGAACCTTTAGTGAAATGTAAAAATATATATGTCTAAAAAAATATATGTGTGATAGATTCTGCATTATTAAATAAATTTAAATTTCTCTTCATAATCCATCACACTCCTTTCTCGAAAACTACAATTTCAATATAATATATATATTTAAAGGTGTCAATCTTTTTTATTTTTATTATTTTTTTGTTACTATAAACATCTCACACTCTTTAAAGTTGGGTAAGTCATCCACTATTTTGTTTTCTAAGGCTTTTAGATTACTTTCTCTTATTTCACTAAGCATGTTTTCCATAGATTTAATCATGCAAGAAGTACTTGCAACACTTATTTCTTTATTGGTGTTTATGTTTATCTTCTTAGAATCTTTAAAGGCTTCTTTAGGATCTGTCTTATATTCGTTTGTGCCATCTCCCATAGCAATAATTAGGGCTTTACCATTTTCTTTTAAATGTTCATATATAAATTCATAAAACTTTTTTCTGTGTAATTCATTTACAAACATATGAATTACTGCAATTGAATAGATAAAATTAAACTTTTCATTCATTGTGTCCGTAATTAAATCAAATTGTTTAAAACTTTCTTTATATTCATAATCAGTCAATTCATTACATTTTAGAATTGCACTTTTTGAGTAGTCTGTCGCTAACACATTATAACCTTTGTTGAGTAAAAATATTGCATCTCTTCCCTCTCCGCAGCCTAAATCCATTATTTTGCTTTCTTTAGTGATATTATATTTTTTTATTGTTTCAAGCACTTCATTTGTAGGTTTACAAGTTTCCCAAAGTACTCCTTCCGAATGAACCTTTTCGTATCTTTCTTCATATGCTTTGTAATAATCATTATCCATAAAAATTCTCCTTTAATTCTTTAATTTATAAAAAAATCAAAAAAGCTCTTTGTTCAAGAGCTTTCTCATTATTGTTTATCTTCTTTTCGATCACTAAGTAAACCATATATATCTTCTTTGAAGAAGTTAAATGTACAGTTAAGTGCGATATATATTGGAAGTGAGAACATAATTCCTACAATTCCAAACAACGTTCCACCTGCTGTTACTGCAAATATTGTCCATAATGCATTAACATTGTTTGTCTTACCATAAACTTTTGGTGAGATTATATAACCATCAATATTAGGGAATACCAAACATACTACTATAGTTGCAATGAAAAGTGGTGTTGATACAACTGATGCAAGTATTACAGCAATGATATTAGTAATTAAACCACCAAAGTATGGAATTACGGTTGTAAGAGATGCAAGTATTCCTAGAAGTAACCAGTTAGGGTGATTTATTATTCTAAATAAAAGTGAATACTCTACAAACTGAATACCTATAAATATTGCTAAACCATTTAAGTATTGTCCTAACTCTTTATCTAACACTTTTACATAGTTAAATGCTTTAGTACTTTTCTTTTTGTATAGAAGGAACTTCTTAACTTCTGTTCTTATCTTTTCCATATCTGCAAGGAAATATATTGATACAATAAGAATAATAATTGCATTTGTTAAGAATCCTACTGACTTACCTACAAACTCGAATGTTCCATCAGAAACATATTTTCCAACAGATACGATTAAATTATCTAACACTCCATTTATAGTCGTTTGAAAATCTCCGAGATTTACTTCAAACTTTGTTGAAAAATCTGTTATTACTTCTCCTACTGTTTTCGATAAAAGTATTAACTGGTCATATACAAGTGGTACAGTAATAACTATTAACCCTACAATTATAAATATGACGCTTACGGATACAATTGTAACCGATAATGCATTGCTTAATCCTTTCTTTCGTAGTTTCTTTACGATTGGATAAAACGAATATGCAATTCCAAATGCCACCAAGAATGGCATTATTATACTAATTAAAGTTGAAATTAGTCCACCCCAATATCCCATAGTTATTAAGGCAAGATAAATAATTAGTCCTAAAATTAGTACGTTTAGTAACTTATAATTAAGCTTATCTTTAAACATAAAACCTCCTACTTTTCTATTATTATAGTAACAGGGCCATCATTTATAAGTGAAACTTTCATATCAGCTTTAAACACCCCTGTTTCTACTGGTACAAATTCTTTTAATTTTTCATTGAACAACTCATATAAATCTCTTGCTTTATCACCATTTAAAGCTTTTATATAGCTTGGTCTATTCCCCTTTAATGCATCACCATAAAGAGTAAATTGTGATACTGATAAAACTTTTCCATTTATGTCTTGTACACTCAAATTCATTATACCACTATTGTCATCAAATATTCTAAGATTTGCTACTTTTTTAGCCATATATTCTATATTTTTAATATCATCGCCTTCAGTAAATGATACAAGAAGCATTATTCCTTTGCCTATTTTACCAACAATTTTGTCATCAACCTTGACGCTTGCTTCTAAAACTCTTTGCGCTACTACTTTCATTTCATCACCCTTGTTACGTCATAAACATACTTAAGTGCTTTCAAATCTCTTATATAATTATTCAAGTGTTCCAAACTTCTTACCCATAAATCAACTTCATACATAAATGTATCTGTCTTATTAAGAGTTTTCATATTATCAATTAAGATTCCACTAGTATTTGCTTTTTGCATTATTTCAAGCATCGCCTTATCATTATATTTTAAATATATAATTATAGTAGTTAAATACTTAGAAGTAATTTCATTATTCCATTTAACACTTACCATCCTGTTATCTAAAAACTCTAAGTTAGGACAGTCGCTTTTGTGAACACTTATACCATTTCCCTTAGTTATGTAGCCAATAATCTCATCTCCTGGAAGTGGATTACAGCAGTTGGCAATATTTACTTTTATCTTGTCAATTCCTTCTACTATTACATCTGACTGTTCATCACTACTATGTAAAACTTGTTTTATTTTTAATTCAGGAGGATTATCATCTTTTTTCAAGATGATACTAACTACAGAAATTGGACTAAGTTTTCCATTACCAACAGATAAGTATAATTCATCCAAGTCGGATGCTTTTGTTTCCTTTAAAATAACTTGTGTATTTTCATCATTAAAGAATTCACTGAAAGTTGCTTTTCTTTTTCTAAGTTCTTTTTCAATTGCATCTTTACCACGTTCTATATATATATCTTTCTCACTTTTTATGAAGTAATTCCTAATTTTACTCTTTGCTTGTGTTGTCTTAGCAATTGATAACCATTCTTTAGATGGAGATGTATTTCTATTTGTAATTATTTTTACAATATCATTGTCTTTAAGTTCATAGTTAAGAGGTACGATACTGTTGTTTACTATTGCTCCTACCATTGTGTCTCCAACTTCTGAGTGAATCTTGTACGCAAAGTCAATTGGAGTTGCACCTTTCGGAAGTTCAAATATATCACCTTTTGGAGTAAATACGTAAATGTTGTTGTTAAGAACTTCTTCCTTAACACTGTTTACAAACTCTTCACTGCTTAATTTTTCTTCATCAAGTTCCATAATTGATTTAAAGAACTGAAGCTTAGCTTCTGTTGCAGACTGTGCTTTTCCTATTAAGTTTTTCTTTTCTTTATAAGCCCAATGTGCCGCTACTCCATTTTCTGCAATTTCATTCATTGCATATGTTCTAATTTGAACTTCAAATAAGAATCCTTCAATACCAAATATTGTTGTATGAAGTGATTGATATCCATTTACTTTTGGCATTGCTACATAGTCTTTAAATCTTTTTGGAATTGGTCTAAACTTAGAATGTATTATTCCCAGTACTGTGTAACAATCTTGTTCAGTTTCTACTAAAACTCTTAATGCTAAAAGATCGTATAAATCACTGAATTTCTTGCCTTTCTCCATTTTTTTATAGATACTGTAAATACTCTTACTTCTTCCTTTAATATCAAATTTAATATTATGCTCTTTTAGCATGTCACTTACAGTATTGATCATTTCACTTACTGCGTTATCACGTTCTAACTTTGTAGTATTTAATTTTTCTACGATATCATAGAAGACATCTGGTTTTAGGTATCTTAAAGATAAGTCTTCAAGTTCACTTTTAATTTTATGAATACCTAAGTGATGTGCAATTGGTGCCAAAATCTCTAAAACCTCACGAGCTTTTTCTTTCTGCTTATCTACTGGAAGTGCCCAAAGTGTTCTCATATTATGAAGTCTATCTGCAAGTTTAATAATAATTACTCTTACATCTTCACTCATACCAACTATTATCTTTTTATAATATTCTACTAAAGCTTCATTTTCTGTTGAAAAATGCATTTTGCTTATTTTAGAAACACCATCTACTAGTTTTGCAACATCACTTCCAAATAAACTTTCAAGTTCACTTTTACTTACATCACAATCTTCAATTACATCATGTAATAATCCAGCACAAATAGTGTCACAATCTGAACATATGGTAGTAAGAATCACTGCAGTTGCTAAAGGATGGGTTATATAGTCTTCTCCAGTTGCTCTAAATTGACCTTTATGTTTTTCTGCTGCAAAGTCATATGCTTTTCTTATTTTATTTAATTGTTCTTCATCTTCAATATAGCCACTTGCTTTCTTCAAGAGATCTTCTATTGTATGATTTCCTTCTTTAGTCATAATCTATCACCTACAAAAGTTCTGTTTCATCTATTTCTGTACTTTTTCTTTCATTTAATGTTTTTTCTTTTACATACTTAACTAATTTTTCGTTATCTGTATTTAATATATCATCAACCATCTCTGCTAATGAGATGTTATCATCTTTCCATTTTTCTTGCTTTAAATAATTCCATATATCTTCTCTTTTTACATAGAAGATTTCATATTTTGATAATTCATTTATTTTTGAATTTATTGCGGGAAGTAATCTTTTATATAAATCAAGAGAGTTATTTAATCCAAAATCCATATATATCACCTACCATGTATCAATTATATATCAAGGAAAATATTATTTAAAGTTTTATTTTATAAGATTTTCAAAGCCTTCTTTTAAGTGAGCAATGCTAGCACAACTCATAAAACATACAACATTTCCTTTTTCTTTTTCTAATATGTCGATGTTTTCTTCACTTAACATTTCACCGTTTTTTAATAAATCAAATATTTCTTTAGATGTTACACCATTGTAATCTTCTTTTCTTTCTCTATTGCAGTCTATTTCTGTTAAATATGTTTTATCAGCAATATTTAAGCTCTCAGCAAATTCCTTATAAAACCTTTCTGTTCTAGAGTAAGTATTTGGTTTAAATACTGCTACTAATTTTTTATTTGGGTACTTTTGTCTTGCTGCTTCGAGAGTAACTTTGATTTCTGTTGGATGATGAGCATAATCATCAATTATTATAGTGTCATTTATTTTTTCTTCAGCAAATCTTCTCTTTGCATTTTTAAAGTTATGCAATGCTTCTTTTATTTTCTCTTTATCCACATTATATAAAGTGCATATTATTATCGCTGCCATAGCATTTAATACCATGTGTTTTCCGAAAAGTGGAAGCATAAAGTGACCAAATAATTCTTGATGCATGTATAAATCAAATTCTGCTCCTTCTTCATTTAAAACTATGTTCTTGGCATAAACATCATTTTTCTCATCAAAGCCATAATATATAACTTTCTTGTTGAAATTTATCTTTCTTATATTTTCATTATCACCACAAGCCACAATTACATTTTTTGTTTTATTTGCGAATGTTTCAAATGTTTGAATAATATCATCAATATCTTTATATATTTCTGTATGTTCAAGTTCAATATTTGTTATAACTGTGTAACTTGGATGGTATGCTAAAAAGTGTCTATTAAATTCATCTGATTCAATAACAAAAATCTTATTATCTTTTTTTGCATAACCAGTTCCATCACCGATAAAATAATTTACTTTATAAACACTATCTAATATATGTGTTATAAGAGTACTAGTAGTAGTTTTCCCATGAGTACCAGACACACAGACAGTATCAAACATTTCTGTAAGGTTTCCTAATATTTCATTATATTTAACTATTCTCAAGCCATTTTCTCTTACTCTTTGTAACTCTTTATGATTTTGATTTAATGCCACTGAATATGTTACAATTCTATCTTTTTCAAGTGGGTGTGTATTATCATAATATATTTTGATATTTCTCTTATCTAATCCCTCTTGTGTAAATTTATGTTCTTTTACATCATCATAACCTTCTACATCATTTCCTAAATCATATAATATATTCGCAAGAGTACTCATTCCTGCACCTTTTATGCCTAAACAATAATACTTCATAAAAACACCTCTTTATATAATTATACATTATTTTTACACTGAATAATACAAGAATATGAAATAAGTTGACACTTTATAAAAGTACATTTAAAATTAAATTATATAATACCTAAGGAGGTATAAATATATGAAAAATATTTTAAAAGATTTTTGGAATAGTTATAAAGGAATAATAAAATGTGTTATTGCATTTTTACTTTTTTTTACGTCTTCACTAATCTTTGATTTTTTAGTGTTCATTTTTAATATTCCTGTTGTGGAAGAAAATATAAAACTTTTATATTTTATAAAACTTGTTTCTAATTTTATACTTTGTGGAATTTTGTTTTTGTTATATAGAAAGGATCTTATTTCAAATTTTAAAGAATTCAAGAAAAAGTTTGGATATTACTCTGATATGTCTTTTAAGTACTGGGCTTGTGGTCTTATAGTTATGGCTGCTTCTAATTTTTTAATATCAGCTTTAACTCCTTCAAGAATTGCTAATAATGAGGAAGTTATTCAATCTATTTTTACAGTTGTACCTTTTATTACTGTTGCTATGACAGTACTAACTGCTCCTTTTATTGAAGAAATTGTTTTTAGAAAATCTCTCAAAGATGCGATTAAAAACAAATGGGCATATATTCTTACATCAGGAATTATATTTGGAGCAATGCACGTAATTGGTGCAGATACAATTTATTGGTATGATTATTTATATATTATTCCTTACAGTGCTTTAGGTATTGCTTTCTCAAAGCTTTGTTATGATACTGATAATATTTACACTTCTATTTTCGCACACTTTGTACATAACTTTATTATTTCTGTCGGTTACTTAATAAGGATGGTAATTTAACTATGGCCACGAGAGAAGAACTTAATGAAGAGATTAGTCGTGAAATTGAAGAAGAAGAACGAAGAAGAAAAAACAAAAAGATTTTAAAGATTTTATCTTTTATATTTATTCCTTTATTTATACTTTTTTCTATTAGTTATGTTTCTTTAAGATATATAGGTAATATTGGAATAGTTGTAAAAGAATATCCTTTTTATAATATGAAAATTACTGATGATTTTCATGGCGTTAAGGTTGTACAATTTTCTGATGTTCACTTTGGTGAGTTTACAGAAAAGGGAAAAATCGATGAGTTAATTAAACTTATAAATAATACTAACCCTGATATTGTAGTGTTCACTGGTGATTTAGTCGATGTTAACTATGCAGTTAATTTAACAGATCAAGAATACTTAATTTCGTCTTTTAAGAAAATAAACGCAAGCCTTGGAAAGTATGCAATCAAGGGTGAAGAAGATAGTGATTCTTTTGATACAATTTTTAACAATAGTGGATTTGAAATACTTAATAATGAGGTAAGAAAGATTTATATAAATGATTCTTACATAAACTTAATTGCTGTTGATAATAATTATGGTGTTTACCCCACTCTTTTAAATAATTATGATGGTAGTAAATTCTCTATTGCAATAACACATTTTTCTGATAATTCTGATAATATTGTAAATACTTTTGCTCCTGATATTATTTTGGCTGGTAATTCACACAACGGTCAAGTAAGAATACCTTTTATTGGACCAATGATGAAAAGAATTGGTTCTAAAAAATATATTGATAGTTATTATAAAATAAATGATACAGAACTATATATATCTAGTGGTATTGGTAATACAAAATATAATATGCGATTATTTAATCATCCAAGTATTAACTTTTTCAGGCTCAAAAAAGAAGCCTCTTCATAAAATATTATGAGGAGGTTTCTATGTACAATAGATATAATGGCTCTTTTGGTAGCTATAGAGGAAATAATGGAGATAGATTTGGTGGAGGATTTGTCGTTCCTTTTGTACTAGGTGGTCTTGCTGGTAGTCTTTGGAATAATAATGGTCATAACAATAATAATTACTACTATCCTTATCCAACATACCCTTATCAATATTATCAAACTCCATATTATCCTTACCAATATTTTAATGGTCCTAATTATTATTATTAGATGCACTTTTGCATCTTTTTCTTTTGTGATATAATCTTACTGTGAGGTGTGTTATGAAGAAAAAAATTTTTGCTATGTTTGCCCTTTTATTGCTCTTTATTCCATCTTTTGTTTTTGCTAAAAGCTACGATGTAGATGAATACTTAAAGCTTGATTTTGATGATGATTGGTATGTATTCACAAAAAGCAATATAAAAGATAACAAAGAATTAGAAGAACTTGGTGTTTCTGAAGAATATATGGAAAATCTTTTTAAATCAAGTAATGTTGTTGTCGATGCTATATTATTTGCAGATGATAACAATGATACTAAAGAGATATTTGTTAGAACTACAGAGACAAAAGATTTATATAATTTGAATGATAATACTGATAGTTATATAAATGAGTTTGCAGATGGTTTTATCTCATCAGTTAAAGAACAAGGTATTGAAGTTGTTAACAGTAAAGTATATAAAAGTAACAATAATGCTTATGTTTATCTTGAATATTCTGATTCTAATCTTAACGTAATAGAATATTTTACAGTAGTAAATGGAAATGGATATGCAATACAAGTACAAAAGACTAATAGTTTTACAGAAAGTGAAAAAGATAGTTTCGAAGAAATAATTGATAAAGCTAGTTTTAAAATACTAAAGCAAGAAAAAAATGATGATAATAATAAAGAGCAAGAAAAAGAAAATAATAAAAGTTCAAACTACGTAACTAATATAATAGTTGGTGCTGTAATTGGTGCATTAGTTGGTGCATTATATGGACTTATTTATACAAAAAGAAAAGCTAAGAAGAACAAAAGTGAAAAGTAATTCTTAGCTTTTTTCATTATTTAAACTCTTGAAAATGGTTACCGGAATCTAGATACAAGGTTCCTTTTTTTCCCATTAAAGTTGGATATATTTCATTATAATAATTAAGTGAGTCCATCTTAGTTACAGTTATATATACGTAGTTACCATCTATCATGTATAAAAGAAATCTACTGTCATCATATTCACTTGGATCATACTTAATTTCTGAGATTTTATCTCTTACATTAACATCAGTCTTGCTAAAGGCTTTTATAAAATTTTCATATACAGTATCTGGTATATAGTTAATAACCCTAACTGGTGAGTAATTATACATTATTTTATCGATTTCTTTAAAGTCATCAAAGACATATTTTTTATCATTTTCCTTATAGAAAAGAATACTCTTCTCTTCTACATATATATTTACTACTCCCAAAAAGCCTTTTTTAACAGTAACACTTTTTATATATGGACTCAATTTTATATTATTCTCTATTTTAGTTGAAAGACTTGTTAAAAAACTTGGATAATTTTCAATACCTGATAAACTCAAAATATATTCATCATTTAAATTTTTTGTGCCATGAATATATATATTTTGAATTTTGTATTCAAGTGCAAATTTTATTAAAAAGTATAGTAAAAAACATATTATAAAAAATATAATAAATGGTAATATTTTTATTTTATTTTTTTTTACTATTTTTTTTGCCATATTCTACTCCCAATTAACAAATTCTTGTTCAACTTTTAAGTCTATATTATATTTTTCTTTTACTTCTTCTTTAATGAAATCAATTAAGTCTTTTATATCTTTGCTTGTTGCATGATTATAATTTATGATAAAGTTAGCATGTTTTTCACTTATTTTAGCGCCGCCTTTTTGAAGTCCTTTGTATCCTAAGTCTTCAATTAGTTTTCCTGCAAAAAGTCCTTCTGGATTTCTAAAGACTGACCCTGCTGATGGATACTCTAATGGTTGTGACTCCATTCTCCTTTGCATTCTATCTTTAACTATTTCTTGCATTTCTTTTTTATCGCCTTTTTGAAGTTTTAAAATGGCTGATATGCATATATATCCTTTATTTTGTTGTAAAAATGATGTTCTGTAGTGAAAGTTTAACTCTCTATTTGTCATTGTTATTATTTCAAATTTTGGTGTTATAACTTTGATACTTTCTACTATATATCCCATATCCCTTTTGTATGCTCCAGCATTCATATATATTGCGCCGCCAATTGTTCCAGGAATTCCTGTTGCAAACTCTAATCCTGACAATGATTTTTTTACTGCCATATTTGCAACTCTTATAAGACTTGCTCCTGCTTCTACAAATACTTTATTTCTTGTAAATTTAATTTCGCTTAACGAGTCTAATTTGATAATAACTCCATCGTAAAAATCATCACTAAATAATGTATTTGAGCCATTTCCCAAAACTTTAAAGTTAATTTTTTCTTTTTTTAGAGTTTTTAATAATAATAATAATTTTTTCTCGTTTAATGGGTGCACAACTATTTTAGCAATACCGCCTGTTCTATAAGTTGTTAATGTTGCTATATCAACGTTTTCTTTATATCTTCCAATGAAATTTTTCTCTATAAATTCTACTATATTCATTTTACTTCACCTTTTAAGCTTTCTATAATTTCTGCTATTTTAGTTGCACTATCCACAACGCCCATTTTTTTACTATTTAATTTCATCTCTGTAAGTTTTTCCTTTGAAGATAATAACTCATCTATATTTTTCAACAACAAGTCTTTGGTTAAATCTTTTTCTTTAATAACTATTGCCGCATTATTCTTCTCTAGAACAAGGGCATTCTTTTCTTGATGATTATGTGTCACAAAAGGAGATGGAATCATAATAGCAGGTACTCCTATAGCAGTTATTTCTGCAATGGTGGATGCTCCAGCACGTGTTATTATTAAATCTGTCTTTTTTAAAACATTAAGCATGTCATCAAGGTTTGCAACCATCTTAACATTTTTAGGTATTTTTATTTCTTTATATGAATCAAAGTAGTTTTTACCTGTAACAAATAATACTTCATAATTTTTGCCTTCAAAAGAAGGAATAATATTTTTCATAGTATTTGTTATTGTTTGAGATCCTAGACTTCCCATAACGAACAAAACTAGTTTTTTATTCTCACTTAAACCATATTTACTTTTATTAACAGGAGTGGCATGATAAGCTTCTTCACTTCTGGGATTTCCTGTATAAACAACATTTGCACCTTTAAAGGAATCCATGCTTTCTTTTATCGATACCCCTATTACATCAGCATACCTTTTCAAAATTTTATTTGATAGGCCTGGTATTGAATTTTGTTCATGAATAAATGTTTTAATTTTTAGTTTGTGGGCTGCGATGATAACAGGAGATGTAATGTATCCTCCTACTCCTAACACAACGTCTGGTTTGAATTCTTTCATTACTTCCATGCATTTTCTTATTCCGTTTTTAAATGATTTTATAACACTTATATTTTTAAAGATATTCTTTCTGTTTAAACCTTTCATCGGTATTCCAACATAATCTATTCCGAGTGATGGCACTAAAGTGCTTTCCATTCTATCAGTTGTACCTATATATAAAACTTTTAAGTCTTTATTTCTTTCTTTTAACTTGTTTATTATTGCTAAGGCCGGATAAATATGTCCACCTGTTCCACCTGCACTCACTATAATTCTCATAGATTCACCTTACCTCTATTAAATATTATACCATAAGAATTATTTTATTATATTTTTTTTCATATAAAAGAAAAACTCTCGTGTAAAGAGTTATACTTTTATGACATTTCTTAATCTTTTTATTACTTTCTTTTCTATTCTTGATATGTATGATTGGCTTATTCCTAAAAGACTAGCAACTTCTTTTTGAGTTTTTTCATTTGTTCCTAATAAGCCATATCGCATTACCATGATTTCTTTATCTCGTTTATTAAGTTTGTTTATTTCCTCAAGCATTATCTTTTTATCACTTGATTCTTCAATATTTTTAGTTACTATGTCTGCATCAGTCCCTAGAATATCTTCTAAATGCAATTCGTTACCATCGACATCAAAACTTAATGATTCGTCGAAGCTTACTTCTGTTCTAACTCTTTTATTTTTTCTTAGGTACATTAAGATTTCATTATCTATGCATCTTGAGGCATATGTTGCAAGTTTTATATTTTTGTCCATGCTGTAGGTATTGATAGCCTTAATTAGTCCAATTGTTCCAATGCTTACTAAGTCTTCCAAGTCTACAGATGTATTTTCATATTTTTTAGCTAGAAATACAACTAGTCTTAAGTTGTGTTCAATAAGCTTATCTTTGGCCATTTGGTCACCATCACTAGCCATAACAAGATAAAATTCCTCTTCTTCTTTTGATAAGGGTCCTGGTAGTTTGTCTGTTGCGCCAACATAAAATAAGACATTACTAACTTCTATAAAATAAATTATAAGTAAAATTATTCCTATCATATTTATCCTCCCATTATATCGCTGTGTAAAATTAAATCTACGTTTTCTATTTTAAAAGCTTCTGTCGTAAGACCAAACACTACGTTTTTTCTTTCTATGTTATTATCAATAATTACTTTTTCTGATATTAAGCATTTTAATAAACTTTTTCCACTGGCAGTCTCATATGGTACTAAAAGCCCTTTACTATAATCAAAAGGTATCTGGGTGGTATGTACAAGTATTATTGGTCTATGCTTGTACTGATCATAAAGCTTATTTCCTGTATCTAAAAAACCTGTAAAACTATATAAAATTCCTTGATAATATAACTTTATGTTATGTAAATAGTTATAGTGATTATTTATTTTCTTCATCTTTTTATAATATATATATAAGAAAATTGGAGTTATTAACATTAAAAGAAAGAAATTTAATTTGAAAGAGTTAATTTTTATATTTTCTTTTATTAGAAAAATAAAACCGGCTAAAATTATACTTACTAGATAAAAATATATAATGTTTTCTATAAAGTACTTCAAGTTTTTAAATTTAAAAGCAATTAAACACATTATTAAGCATATTGTAAATTTTAAAATATATACAAGTTTAGATGATATTTTAAAGAAAAGAAGAAAGGTTGAAAGTGAGCCTATAATACTAGAAAAAATTATTCTTTTTATACTTATTTTTCTTTTTAAAATTAGTGCTTCTATTAAAATTATTAAAAAGTCTAACCAAATATTTAGAATTAAAACTAAATCTACATATACCATTATCACCACCAATTATATTTTAGTAAATTGAATGTGCAAACATTGTCTTATTTTATTCTTCTAGTAATTTTTCTAGTGATACGATTTTTATTCCTTTTTGTTCTATATAATTTATTATGGTTGATAACTCTCTTACAGTATTTTTATTATTTTCTAAAACTATTATTGATCCGTTTTTTAAATTATTTTTTACTTCGCTATATGGATATTTTTCAGATTTTATTGTTGGAATAATTGTATGTAACTTTTCTTCTTTACAGTTTTTTAGTATAACATCATTTTCAGAATCTACTAGGCAAAAATTTAAAGTACCTTTAGCCACTATTTTTTTTATTGATGATGCTCTATTTACTGTGTTTCTATTATATTTGCTATCAATTAGTTCAACTTCATGACCATAGCCCATAATTAGTTTTATTAAATCACTGCTATTATCAAATATTTCAATTGGTAGAAAAAAAGTAGCTGTTATATTTTTTCTGTTAATTGTTTTTAAAATCTCTTCGATATATGATACATCTTCAATATTAAAAATTATACTAGTCATATTTTTATCTTGGTTACCTGAAATAATATAGTTATCGAAATTGTTTTTAATTGAATGTACAGGAAGTACCTCTTCAAACACTATTAAATTTTTGTCAAAATAACCTAATTTTTTCATTTTTATATAACTTTCATCTATATTTACCGCATTTCCTTTTGTTCCTGGAATTATGTTGTTATTTACTAAAATGGAATCAATTGATGTGTTACCGTAATTATTGCTATATTCCACAATTTCTTTCATAATAGGATCTGTTTTTCTAACTATGTCTATAGCTCTATCTGTGTAATAAAAACTGAACATAATTAAAGCCATAGTACCTATCATTCCACTTATTTTTTTTAACATATATCTCACCTATGTAAATTGTATGCTCTTTATTATTTTTAATTACTTTTAGGCACAAAAAAAGGATGAATTTTTATCATCCTAATTTATTATTAACCGTTAATTTTTTTACCTAAAATAGGTCCTGCATTTCTTTTTACTTCATCAATGTCTAAGTCTTCTTCATCAAGTGCAGTTAATATTGCTTTTGCATTTGCATAGAAGTCTTTTTTTGCTGAACTTTCTTTTACTTCTGCATCTTCCTTGATAGGTTGTTCTAACTCTTCAGTGTCTTCATCTAACTCTTCAACATTTATTTTTTGAACTAGCTCATCTTCACTAGATTGTTTTCTAACGTTAGAATCATCTTCTAGTGGTTTTTCTCCAGCATCATGGTCTACTCTATCTGGGTCACTATAATCTATGTCTTGTGTAGACGCAGGTGTAGGTGCCGGAGTGTTCGTTGGAGCTTGCGTAGGTGCTGGCGTATTTGTTGGAGCAGGTGTTGGTGCCGGAGTGTTTGTTGGAGCTTGTGTAGGTTCAATAATATCAGCATTTTCACCTTGTTTTATTAAATCTTCAAACTCTTTTTGTCTTTTAGCTTCTTCTTCAGCAAGTCTTCTTTGTTCTTCTTCATTACGTCTTTCTGCTTCTTCTTGTTCACGTCTATTTTTTTCTTCAAGTTCTTTATCTATTTTATCTGTTAATTCAGGATTTTTTGCTAAGTTTCTTAACTTATCAAATGTTCCCGGTTCAATTATTAGTCCAACATCAGAAGCTTTCTTCATTGCTTCGTCATCACTCATAGTACCATTTTGAATTCCATCTACTATTTCTTGAGCAACTCTTCTAGCTTCTTCTTCTCTTCTTTTGTTTTCTTCTTCTTGTTTGTTCTCAAGTTCTTCTCTTTGCTTGTCTGCTTCTTTTTTTTCTTCATTTGTAAGATCATCGTAATCAACTTCTTCAACATGTGTTGTTGTTGTAGTTGTTGATCCAATACCTGACCATCCTCTATTATAGCCTTTTCCATCTGTATACCATTTTCCGTTTACTAGTGTATAGTTCGCATCTAGTGCTTCTTCTCTTATTTTGTTGATAAATGGTATGTGATTGTTCTTTAATCCTTTAATTCCCAACAACTCGTCAATTCCATTAGTTGTTACATTAAATGGTACATATTCTGATTGTGCAGTTGCAAGATTTCTTTGGAAAGTATCGATTTCTGTTGCTAATGTTGGATTAGCATTTTCAATTCTGTCTAATAAGTCTTGTGAATAGTTTCCATCTAGAACTTTGTTTGCGTAATCTATCATGCCATTTCTATATAATAAAGTTGCAAAATTTATTCTTACATTTGATTCCGTTTCTCTAGCAAGTTTATGCATTTCGTTTATGTTTGTTAAAAGAATTTCTTTTTCTCTTAAGCAATTACTATTATAACGATTTGCATCTGCATATGTATGATTTACTACATCGAAAAGATTTGTAAATTCAAACGCAGTCTTATCTTCTGACTCAATAACAAAGTGTCCATCAACTTCTTTAAGGTTAATACCAGCTTTAGCATAACCATGGTCAGTATGTAAGTACAATGCTTCACCATTAGCTACTTGTGATTGTACTGCTACATAACCATCAACGATAGCTGCTGCTATTGTTTTAGTACCTTCAGTTAATTTTAATCCTTGATCATTTTGTACAAATAGTTCATCAACTGCAACTATAAAGTTATCAGTATGTTCACTTGTTAATGTTCCATTTTGATGATTAACGTTTACATCTATTATTTTATCAAATAGTCCATTTAATGCTTTTGTAGCATCTGCATCACTATTAGTTAAATATCTGAATGGAAGCTTTTCAGTTGCTACAGTACTATATGTTCTAACAGTTCTCCAATATTCTTTAAATCCATCCATTATTTGTTCATAAGTAACATCAGTATTTCCAAATACCGCAAGCATTTGTTCTGGTGTGTAATTATTTACAACTGCTTTAGCACAAAGGAAGTCATTTGTAAATGAATATAAGTATAGATTTCCTTGATCATCAACTTTAAAGTTACCATTTTTATCGATAAGAAGATTTGCTTCATATCCATAACATAATGCACTTATTGCTTCTCTTAATTGACTTTCATTCTTATATTGACTTAAGAAATTCAAAACTTTTTGCTGTCCTAAGAAAGCTCTTGTATTTGCTGGAACATTATATTCGTTGCAATAATTGTTCATGACAGTGTTTACTAAAACTGGTACTTGTGCTGGTGTTGGAGCTGGTGTTACATTTTGATTATGAGTAACTGTTGGAATTGGTGTAATATTAGAGTTATTTTTATTTCTCTTTATTAGTTTATCAATTCCTAATGCTGCTCCTACTACTGCTGCAGCTGCTAATACTGTTGCTACAACTTTTTTCCAAGCTTTCTTTACTCTTACAGTAAATTTCTCTTTTCCTACTGGTACAGTTTTAATTTCGTCGTCATTTTTTGTTTCATTAATGTTAATTGCTGTTACAGGCTTTTTAGATTTTTCTTTATTTATCTTTATTTTATTATTATCATCAGTTTTAACTTTATCATTTGACTTAACATCTGATGGTTTTACTGTTTCTTTTACATGGTCTGTTGTTACCTTTGGTGACACTGCTGAAACCTTTTCGTTCTTGTTTTCAACTTTTGGTGCAAATGTTTCTTTTGCATACTCTGGTGCTACTTTTGGTGGCACTGTTGAAACCTTTTCTTTCTTGTTTTCAACTTTTGGTGCAAATGTTTCTTTTGCATACTCTGGTGCCACTTTTGGTGACACTGTTGAAACTTTTGCTTTTACTGGTTCAACTTTTGCTTTTGTTGGCTCAACGTTAACAGAGTTTCTTTTAATTGACTCTGCCAATTGTGCTCTATAAGCATTTCTAAGTGCTTCATATGTTTTTTCAGAAATTTCTTTATTAGCTACCATCTTTTTAGCATTTTCTAGATTTTTTACTCTTTCGTTTGTTTTTGCAAGTTCTTCAATAGCTTTTTCTCCAACCGGTGGAAGCATTCCATTATTTCTTAAAATTTCTTTTCTAAAGTACTCTATTAACTCAGCATCTTCTTTTGGTAGTTTTTTAGCTTGTTCAACTTCTTCTTTTTCGGCTTTTTGTGAAGCTTCTTTTATAGCACTTGCCAATTGTAATCTATATTCATCATGTAACTTTTGGAAAGCTTCTTTAGACAATTTATTACTGTTAACTAATTCTCTTGCTTTCTCTAATGCTGCTACTCTTTCGTTTGTTTTTGCAAGTTCTTCTATTTCTTTTTGTCCAACTGGTGGAAGCATTCCATTGTCTCTTAAAATTTCTTTTCTAAAGTATTCTGCTAATTCAACATCTTCTTTAGCTAATTTTATTTTCTTAGTTTCTTTCTTTGGTTCTTCTACTTTTTGTGCTTGTTCAGTAGTCGTTTCTTTAGAAGCTTCTTTTTGAGCATTTTTAATTGCTGCTGCAAGTTGATCTCTATATGTATTATGTATTTTTTCAAATTCTTCTTTTGAAAGTTTTCCTTCTGAAAGACGTTTTCTTGCTTCTTCTAAAGCTGCTACTCTTTCATTTGTTTTAGCAAGTTCTTCTATTTCTTTTTGCCCAACTGGTGGAAGCATACCGTTAGCTCTTAAGATTTCTTTTCTAAAGTATTCTGCTAATTCAACATCTTCTTTAGTTAGCTTAATTCTTGGCTTTTCCTCATCCACAGATTTTTTTTCGTTTTTAACTTCTTTTTGATATTTAATTTGTTCACTTAAAATTTCTGCATTAAGTAAGCTCATTTCTTTATCATTTGATTTTGATACAACATTTACAACTCCATCGTTGATGGCTTTTCTTAAGCCATCTTTCATAATGTCATATCCTTTTGCTTCCATAATTTTAACAAAAGTTACTAGGTGGTTAGTTCCTTTAAAATTACTAATAATTGGTGCACCATCTTCTTTAAAAATAACTATTTGTTTAATTTCCCATTTTTTAGTTTCTTGGTTGTATTCATTAACTATACTTATTTTTTTATATTTATCCATAGTTTATATACCCCTTTCCTTACTCAACTACTCTTGTGTTCCCGGTCATTACATATCCTTGATCAAGTAGTGTCTTATCGTTATATATACTCCATTTGTAATCTGTATAGGCATTTTTAATTAAAGTACGTTTTCTATATCTATATTTATAAACATCTTTGTATACTGGTGTTCTAACTTCTGCATATCCTACTAAAGCTTTTGCATTTGCAAATATTTCTACTTGTTTTTGTTCTACTTCACCACATTTAACTTCTACGCCTGTAGATGTTACTAATGTATTTGATCCATCTGCTTTGTAAGCGTCTCTTACATATTTATTCCATACTTTTGTAGAAGTTCTTGAACATCCTGTTCCACAATCTGACCAGTCTTCTCCAACAAATTCATATTTAACAGCTAATGTATCAGTTGGATATCCTGTAGTAGTAACTCTACCAACATATCTCCATCCTGCACCTTTACTAACTGCATATGTTGTTGAACCTGTTGTTGTAGTTATTCTATAGTAATCGTAATCTTTACAATAGCTTTCTGTTATTGTACCAACTTTTACTATTTCGTTTTTGTAGATTGCATCGCCTTTTGTATATTTGTAATAATCAACTTCTTGTGTTTTTCCTAAATCTTCAATCTCTAATAATGGATATTTACCAAATTGTGGTGGATTAGCAGGGTTGTATGTTGTTGTTGTATAGTCACTCCAAGCACTGTATTGTGCTGAAATGTCTTTCTTATATTGATATTCTATTTTATTTCTCTTTTCAACTGTTATACTACATTCTGCTTCATTACCAGCATAGTCTTTAACATATCCATATATTGTATGTTTACCAATTGTGTTAACTAAATATGTTTTATTTCCAGCATATGTTTTGCTCTTTCCAAGTCCAAATGATTGTATTCCACTTGCACTGTCAACTCTTGAACTGAAACCAATTGTTACATCAGATGTATAGAAGTTATCTCCACCTAGTGTTCCATTTAATACTGTTAATGAACAGCTTGGTTTTGTTTGATCTTTCTTAACAACTATACTACATGTAGCTTTATTGTCATTCGAATCTTTTACATAACCATACAATGTTGATGTTCCATCCTTAGTAACTAAGTAAGTGTTGTTTCCAGCATATGTTTCACTGAAACCAATTCCAAATCCTGTTATTGTTGCACCATTAGTTGTTGTCTTAGAAGCGAATCTAACATTGACATTACCTAGATACCAACCATTTGCACCTAATGTTCCTTCAGCAATTTCTAATGTACAGTTAGGATTTGAATCTTTGTGTTCTGCATTACGATTTATTGTAATATCACAAACAGCAGTGTTTCCAGCATAATCTTTTATGTATCCATATACTTTATGATTTCCATTTGTATTTATTGTATATCTTGTTTTGTTATTGTATGTTGGTGTACTGCTATTAGTTATACCATAAGCACTAACACCACTTTCTTTGTCTGTTCTTGAAGTAAATCCAACGATTACATCTGAAGTATAACTTCCATTATTTCCTTTAACTCCAGCAAGCACTCCAAGATCACAGCTAGGTTTTACATTATCTTTTTTCACAATAATACTACATACAGCAGTTTTTCCATTTGAATCTTTTACATAACCATAAACTGTTGTAGAACCATTTTTAGTTACTGTATAAGAATCATTTTTATTGTAATTAACTCCACCTGTTCCAAGGCCATAACCAGTTATTGTTGCACCTTTTCCAGCTGTTTTTGATTTAAATTTAACAACTGCATCTGATAGATACCAACCATTTTCACCAGCTGTTCCATTTGCTACATATAGAACACATGAAGGTCCTGTTTCTGTAGGTGTTGGTGTTGGTGTTGGATTTGGTTTATCTTCCTCACATACTGCACTAGTACAATATGAGTAGCAGCCAAGTTTAACTATTATATAGTCTTCTTCTCCATTACATTTCAAATTGATTTTCATTTCATAGTAATCTTTTTTCTTTGTCAATGTAACGTAAGAATTCTTTGTATCACATGTTTCACCATTTTTGTCTGTGAATGGAAGTAAAAGTTTTAAATCAAGCATTTCTTGAAGTGTTAATTTTACTTCATCACCTATTTCTTGTGGTAATTTGTCTGTTGTAAAATACGGTATTGCCGCATTCTTCATTTCTTGAACATTTGCATTAAATATTCTATTGTTTAATCCTTTCAAATTAGGCATTGGTAATAACCATACTAATAGTAAAACAAAGATGATTATTAGTAGTAGACTTATTAAGAATGTTCTAATTGGAAAGCTTCTTTTTTCTTCTTCATCTGTATACATATTATATATCCCCCTTCAATTTATGTGCCCTATTATAACACATTTCCTTGTTATTGTCAACTTTTTTAGCTATTCTGACAAGTGTGCATCCCATATTAAAGTAATCTGTTCCATACTCTAAAACTCTCTTATCTTTTTTCAATACTTCGTCAACTTCTTTCCTAAGTATTCCCTGGCCTATTCCATGTACTATGGCAAACTCTAAGTTTCCAAGTAGATAGTTGTCATTTATAAATGACTTTACTAGAATTCTTGCTCCAATTCTATCTTCGCCATGCAAATCAATTCTTGGCATATTATTTCTGTACTGTATCATTATATTTATTTATAACTTCCTCCAGTGTTGGAATAGAGAATCTGCTTCCTATCTTTTCAACAGATAAAGCCCCTGTTATATTTGACAAGTATAGTACAGTCTCAAGATTGTAACCCCTAGAAAGGAAATACAAGAATGCTCCATGGAAAATATCTCCAGCACCAGTTGAATCAACAGGTTTTACTTTTATACTAGGTATTATTTTATATTCATCACCTATTTTAGTAAAACATCCATGTTCTTCTAAAGTTATGATGACGTTATTTGGAATTTTTTCCTTTAGTTTCTCGTATGCCATTACAATTGTATTTGTATCATTGTAATTTATTTCTACTCCCGAGTACTCATTTGCAAAATCGTGAGAACAAACGACATAATCTACTACCTTTGTAAGTTCAACCGTTGCTTCTTTCATACTACCAGCGTCAAGTATTTTTACAGCATTTGGATTTTTCTTAACAGCTTCCATAGCAAAATCTTTTTCATAGCCATCAAATAGAAGATAATCGAACTCATCATTTATTTCTCTTCCTTCCATCTTTATGTCTTTGCACCTACTTGTTAAAATCGTTCTTGTACCGCTTGTAGTGTTTGCAACTATATAACTTGAAGTTGTAGAAAATTTATCGCTTACCTGCAAGTACTTCATGTTGACATTTACACTTTCATATTCTTTGATAATTTTTTGCCCATAATAATCGTTACCAATTATTCCAGCAAAATAAGTATCAAGTCCCCATTTTGCTAAAAGATATGAACAGTTAGAAGAGCTTCCGCCACCACACTCTACTTTTCCATTTACTCTTGTTTTTTTATTTTCAACAGGAAAGTGATCGAGTGGAAGTGTTATATCGTAGGCTGCTTGACCTATACACATTACTTTCATATAAAATTCACCTATATTGATTATACCAAAACTGCATTATTATTTAAAGTGTTTTGAGATTAAAAAAGCAAAAAAGCACTCCTTTCGGAATGCTTTTTATTATATCTAATTACTTACTCATTTTTTCTTTAACTGCTGCTTGAGCTGCTGCAAGACGAGCAAGTGGTACTCTAAATGGACTACAAGATACGTATGTTAATCCGATATTGTGACAGAATTCAACAGTAGAAGGTTCTCCACCATGCTCTCCACAGATACCAAGTTTAATATCTTTTCTAGTCTTTTTACCTTTTTCGATAGCGATCTTCATAAGTTCACCAACACCTTCTTGGTCAACTTTAGCAAATGGATCACTTTCAAAAATTCCTTTTTTGTAGTAATCTTCAAGGAATTTACCAGCATCGTCTCTTGAGAAACCATAAGTCATTTGAGTTAAATCGTTAGTTCCGAATGAGAAGAATTCTGCTTCTTCAGCAATCTTATCTGCAGTAATTGCAGCACGTGGTATTTCAATCATAGTACCAACATGGTATTCAAGTTTAACTCCAGCTTTCTTGATGATTTCATCTGCTGTTTCTACAACGATATTCTTAACATATTTTAATTCCTTAACATCTCCAACAAGTGGAATCATGATTTCAGGTTTAACGTTAAGTCCATCTTTGTTAACTTTAATTGCAGCTTCGATAACTGCTCTTGTTTGCATTCTAGCTATTTCTGGATATGTAATAGCAAGACGGCATCCACGATGACCCATCATTGGGTTAAATTCTTTTAATGATTCTACACGGTTCTTTAGTGCTTCGAAAGTCATACCTAAGCTCTTAGCAAGTGGTTTGATTTCTTCATCAGTATGAGGTAAGAATTCATGTAGAGGTGGGTCTAAGAAACGAATATTTACTCCGTATCCTTCCATTGCTCTGAATAGTCCTTCAAAGTCATCTCTTTGATATGGAAGAATTCCCTCTAATGCTTTTTCTCTATCTTCTACTGTATCAGCACAAATCATCTTACGGAAGTTGAAAATTCTTTCTTCTTCAAAGAACATATGCTCTGTTCTACAAAGTCCGATACCTTCTGCTCCAAACTTTTTAGCTTGTAATGCATCTTTTGGTGTATCAGCATTTGTTCTAACTTTTAATTTTCTAGCACGATCTGCCCAAGACATAAATGTTTCGAAGTCTCCAGTAATGCTTGGTTCAACAGTTTTAATTTGTTCACCATAAACGTTACCAGTAGAACCATCTAAGCTCATCCAGTCTCCTTCTTTGTATACTTTACCGTCTTTTGTAGTTACAGTTTTCTTCTCTTCATCGATTCTTAATTCACCGCAACCTGATACACAGCATGTACCCATTCCACGTGCAACAACTGCAGCATGTGAAGTCATACCACCACGGATAGTTAGTA